>OLQC01000042.1_pt1 | contig 141644 bp, 125 predicted proteins | sample 1672471 | NCBI WGS metagenome assembly OLQC01 (sample SAMEA3136689, study PRJEB25190) | human gut metagenome | biome: human gut; feature: human-associated habitat; material: faeces | place: Austria | collected 2013 | reverse complement strand
TGGGGAAAATGTTGCTGGCTTCATCAATATGGGGCTCGACAAAACGATTTTTGACTTGGAAAAAGCGGGCTACACTGTTCAAACATTCGTATTACCAGCTTGCGGTGTCGGCGCGTGGCATCAGCGCACAAGAACTTTTATCGTCGGCGTTGATGTTTCCCACTCCGCTTGCCTCCGACAACAACAAAAAGCAGACGGCGGCTGTAAATATGAATGTGTATCTTTCAGACAACGGGATATTTCGGAAGAAGAACAAAAACGGCGCAATCTGGAGCCTTCCGCTGTCGGCGGCGGTGTTCTATATGACGCCGGTAGCGTCGGACGGGATAAGGTCAAAATTTCCGCCGGAGGTAATGAGGAAAAGCAAGGACGGGGCGAACCTTGCGGCGCAGGTGATATTAGAGGAACAGCCGCAGTCGGAGACGGCGGCGCTCAATCCCGATTGGGTGGAATGGTTAATGGGGTTCCCGAAGCAATGGACGGATTTAAGTTGTGGGAACGGGAACCTGTCGGCGTTCCGCGTATAACGGACAGGACGGACGGCAGAGCCGACAGGCTAAAAGCCTTAGGTAATGCCGTATGTCCTCCGCAGGTGTTCCCTATACTTAAATTCATTTCAGATATTGAAACGGGAAGATGTAAGAAATATTGTGAGTTTGGAGGTGAGCAGATATAAGCAGAGAAAACAAGGATTTTCTTAACGGCAGCGGGTGCAAGGATTTTACGGCGTATGAAGCAATCAGGAATATAGAGCGCGCGGAACGCAAAAAGCTGATTGCCGATATTGCCGAGCTTGCCGCAAGACGCGGCTATGAGATTGTAAGCCCTATCCGATTAAAGGAATTAGAATAAAAAATGTCAGGAGGTATATATGTACAAAGATTACGATAATTACCGTACTTATGAAAATGACGATTTATCAGCCGGCGCCACACTTAAAGTTGAGCATACCATAATCGTTAATGAAACCGATATATTGAATTTGATTTCACAACCGCTTGAAAAAATACAGGCTATGCGTGATAATAACGTCAAAAAAGAAACAGCCGCCTTTGAAAAAGTACGGCAGTCAGCGCGGGATTGGGAAAAAAAAGCGGCAATTACAAGACAATTTGACAGGGCTATTGAGTATTTGCAAGTACCGGAGGTTTCGCATTCTTCAAATAAATGGGTAAACGACAGAGATTGTTATAACTACGATTGTACATCTATCAGTAATATGGTATATAAAATGACATACCGTATGTATGATTACACAAGCTGGCGTTCAGAAAAAACAAGACGCTGGGAAGTGAAATGGTCTATTGGCACAAATAGTCCAGTTGGTCATAATAACTGTATTGCAGAACAAGAACGCTCATTTAAGGATAAGGCGGAAGCGGAAAAATATATACAAGGCAGAATAAAAGCCTATTCACATTTATTCACGGAAATTTCCCCGCCCATTCCGAAAGAATATGAAAAATCCTTTATGGTACACGAACATCTTCTACCCGGATATGTTACAGAGAAAATGCAAAAAGCTCAGGAAGCGGCAAAGACGGAAAATATCAGCCGAAGCGCAGATAAAAAGCCGTCAATCCGCAAGGAGTTAAATTCCATTAAGGCGGCAGAGAAAAGCGTGCCGAAGCCGACGCAGACAAAAAAGCGCGATAATCTCGAACTTTAACAGCGGAGGTAATGAATGAAAGACAATGAATTTAAGGCGCGGAATAAGGACACGGATTTTTCAAAAAAGGTTGAAGCCGATACCGTTCTCGGACGGCAGAGCGCAAAAGGCAGCGCGAAGCCCTTTACTTCTTCAGAACATAATAGGTATCAGCAGAAATTTTTAGATACCGAAAAGCCGCTTGATACTTCTACCGTACAAAATCCGTCAGACAGTCAGGAAATATTAAAGCCTACCGAAAATAATACAGAACAGCAAGAGGACTTAGAGAATATTAACCTTGATAGTCAGCCGGATATACCATATTCCCCGCCGACAAACGAGCCGCCCAAAAGTGGCGGTTTTTCTAATGCCGTAACTACGGCGGCAAGAAATAAACGGTATCAGCGCAAATTTAATCAAAAGAAATTTGATGTTGATATTACTGAACATTCCGCAGATAGTACGGCGGAAGAAACGCAGCCGGATAGTGCCGAAGCCTTAAAAGATAACGGAAATTATGACTTTACCGAGCAAACACATAATCCTGATGAAGCGTTTGACCGTGTAAACGGCAATTCGGATTTTCAGCTCGGCGCGGATTCCGAAAAGGATTCCGCAGACGGCAATCCGAAGCAGCCGGATAAAAACCGAGCCTATCAGAAAAAGCGCGTCAAGACCGAAAAAACAGCAGAGTACAACATCAAAGAAGCGGTTGACGCAGGCGATACGGTTTTTGACAGAGTAACGGAAAAAGAGGATTTTGTTTTTGAAACGCGGGAAAGCAAGACGGAATTTTCATTCCGTCCGTCAGAGGATAAAACCGAAAAACAGACAGCCGGAAGCAAAAACCGCTTATATCAGGAAAAGCAATCCAAAACAGAGTCGGCGGAAAACGCCGATACTGTTTTAGATATTCCCGAAAAGGGCGATTTTCAGTTTAAGCGAGCGGAAAAGGCGCAGGCGAAAGCCGATAAGCTCAAAGGCAAGGCGGAAAAAGCACAAAACAAATTACCTCATAAGCGCAAGGTTAAAAAGCAGCGTGTTTATGATGAAAAGAAAAAGAAAGCTAAAACCCGTCTGAAATTTGAAAAAGAGATTAAGCCTCAATCCGATATATACCACCGTTCCCCTGTAAAAAATGCGGCGGATATGGCAGGTATGACCGTATTAAACAAGGCACATTCAAAAGTGAGCGAAACAGAACACGAAAATACAGGAATTGAAGCCGCGCATAAGACAGAACAGAAAGCCGAAAGCATTTTACGGTTTGGAAACCGTACAGGGCGTATGATTATACAAAACCGCAAAAACGCGCCGTATAAAAAAGCGGCGCGTCTGCAATTCAGAGCAGAGAAAGCGGAAGCAAAGGCCTTTGTTCAAAAAACACTTGCGGATAATCCCGATTTCAAGAAAAAATCAGCTTTGAGGAAATTTTTTCAGAAAAAGCAGATTAAGAAAAAATACCAGCAGGCGAAGCGCGCCGAACAGAACGCTAAAAAGGCAAAACGAGCCGCAAAGACCACAAAGGACGTTACGGTGTACGTTGTTGAATTTATAAAGCGTCATAAAAAGGTATTCGGCGTCATTCTTGCTATTGCTTTAATAATTGCTTGGATAGCAACTACAATTTCATCTTGCGCGGTTATGGGTACAACGGGCTTTAACTCAATTATGGTATCGTCATACTTTGCGGAGGACGAAGATATATACGCGGCGGAAAACTATTACAAAGACCTTGAAAGCGGTTTACAAAGTGAGATAAACAATATTGAACGCGATTACGGAGGTTATGACGAATACAATTACGATTTGGCGCAGATAGGCCATAATCCGTATGAGCTCATTTCCTACCTCACGGCGTTGTATATGGATTTCACTTTTGATGATGTAAAACAGCCGCTTGATGATTTGTTTGAACAGCAGTATATATTAACGCTTACATCTCAGACGGAAACAAGGACGGACGACGAGGGCAACGACAAGGAATATAAAATACTCAATGTTACGCTTGTAAACAAGAATATTACTATGCTTACAAATACGAACCTTACGGACGACCAGCGGGAATTATACGGTATATATCTTGAAAGCAAGGGCAACCGCGATTATTTATTTGCGGACGATATTTATTCTAATCCGGCAGCGCCGCCGAGTTATACCATACCCGGCGAAGCATTAAACGACGCTACATTCCGACGTCTTATAACGGAAGCCGAAAAATACTTAGGTTATCCGTATGTATGGGGCGGTTCTTCACCGTCAACGAGTTTTGATTGCAGCGGTTTTGTATGCTGGGTATATCAGGCGTCAGGCGTATATCCTCTATCCCGTACAACAGCGCAGGGTATTTTTAATCAATGCGCGGTTGTGTCAAGAGCGGACGCAAAACCCGGCGACATTATATTTTTTACAGGCACATATAACGCGGGCGAGCCTGTAACCCACGTCGGAATATTTGTCGGTAACGGTATGATGATACATTGCGGCAACCCTATTCAGTACGCGAGTATTGATAGTTCCTATTGGAGTTCGCATTTTTACGCCTTTGGCAGACTTGGGGGCGGTTGATATGCGTTATCTTTACAGTTGGAGCGGTGGCAAGGACAGTACGGCGGCAATAATACTTAGTCATATTCATAACTTGCCGCCGTCAACCGTCATTTTCAGCGAGGTAATGTTTGATAAGAAACGCGGTATTTCAGGCGAATTACCCGAACATATAGACTTTATCAAAAACAGAGCTATTCCCGTTTTTGAAGAATGGGGTTATACGGTTGAAATATTACACGCGACAAAAGATTATTTAGATTGTTTTCATCAGATAATCACAAAATCTAAAAATCCGTTAAGAAATGGAAGAAAAAGCGGTTTTCCGATAGGTGGAATGTGTACAATTAACAGCCGTATAAAAATAAAAGCAATTCAGGATTATTTGAAAAATGTAAATGGCGGATTTGTACAATATGTCGGAATAGCCGCAGACGAACCGGCGAGGCTTACAAGGCTTGACGGTACAAATAAAATATCATTACTTGCCGAATATGGCTATACTGAACAAATGGCTTATGATTTATGCAGCAAGTATGATTTGCTGTCCCCAATATATAAGTATCACAAAAGGGGCGGTTGTTGGTTCTGTCCTAACGCGACTTACGGCGAGTTTGCATATTTGAAGCAATACCACCCTGACCTATGGAATGAGCTTGAAATATTATCAAAGGACAAAAACCTTGCAAGTCAAAAGTTCAAATATGGGAATACATTTTCCGAAGTCGATAAAAAGATTGATGAATTTATCGCAAAACAAAAAATTTAATTTTATGGAGGTATTTTAATTATGGCAACACTTGAAAAAATCGAAAAGGATATTATAAGGACAAAAGCAAAGATAAGCGAGTATCAGCAAAAATTACGCAATCTTGAAGCGCAGAAAGTCGAAGCCGAGAATTTGCAGATTGTAAATCTCGTTAAGGCTGTTAAACTTAGCACTCCCCAGCTTACCGTACTTTTAAGCGCGTATGCAAAGGGTGATGTTCTTCTTCCCGACGAGTACGAGGAGGAATTAAAGGCTATTGAGGAAAACGAGCAGCAGGAGGACGGCACGAATGAAGAATAAAATTATTGCGATATTATCAGCAGCTTTATTATGCTTTGGCGGAATGTGCGGAATAACCGCACACGCAAACTATGACAGTACAGCAGCAGCGCCGGCGGCAACGGAAACGCCGAAGCCGGCGCGTACCATATCAACAGCGGGCGCGGGGCACGTTGTAGACAACATTTCCGACAGTGATAAATTGCAGTTTATAAGCGTAACCGCAAAGGACGGCAGCGTATTTTTTATCGTTATCGACAAGCAGAATGTAAACGATAATGTGTATTTCTTGAATAAGGTTGATATATCCGACCTTGAAGCGCTTGCAAAGGAAAACAGCGCGGCAGTACCCGCAGCAGTAAAAGCAAGCCCTACACCGCAGGCGCAGGCGTCGCCGTCGGCGGAGCCGGACGGTAAGACGAAAACCGCGCCGAAAACCGATAAATCAAAGTCAGGCAATTCAAGTATAATGCTTATTCTGATTGCGATTATAGGTATAGGCGGTCTTGGCGCGTACTATTTCAAGGTTTATCTTCCAAAAAAGAATATGGAAAACGCCCCCGATTTGGAAGATTTTGAATTTACCGACGGCGAGGACGAGGAAACCGAAAACGAGGACGATACATATACAGAAGATGAATAAAATATATTGCAATATTACTTTGTTTATGATATAATATTTATTCAAGAAATTTTATACTTACTAACAAGTAGAAAGGAGATTGTATATGAGTAAGGTTGATGAATATACAGGTAATGGAATGATTGTAGTTAGTGATGGTGAAGTTTGGGCGGTAGATGATAGCGGACTACCTGATGTAATAGGAGAAATAGGACGTGTTGAATTATCCATAGAAATGCCAGAAAACTTAATTGGCATATATCGAGTTGAGCATATAATGTTATTTGATGAAGATGATGAGGAATTATATGACGACCAAACATTAGTGGATAATACGGAATACCATTCAGAAAGAGCGTTAGTAAAAGCAGTTGCAAAAAAATACGGTATTTCAGAGGATATTATAACTGTTTTATAAAGGATAATATACAACCACAAAAACAGCACTCATTGTTGGGTGCTGTTTTTGTATGTAAAAATAAAGGAGGAATGATTAAATAAATGAAATTAGTAATTGCGGAAAAGCCGTCGGCAGCCCAGAGCTACGCAAAGGCTTTGAACATAACCGCTAAGAAAAGCGGATATTTTGAGGGAAACGGATATATCATTACTTGGTGTATCGGACATCTTGCAGGCTTGGCGGACGCAGCGGCGTATGATGAAAAATACGCGGTATGGAAATATGAGGATTTACCTATCCTACCTGAAAAATGGCAGTTTGCCATAAACAAGGGCAAGGAAAATCAGTATAAGGTTGTCAGCGGTTTAATGAACCGAAACGACATAACCGAGATTATAAACGGGTGCGACGCAGGACGCGAGGGCGAATTGATTTTCAGATTTGTATATAATATGTGTGGCTGCAAAAAGCCGTACTTCCGTTTATGGATTTCCTCAATGGAAGAAAGCGCAATCCGCGAGGGATTTAATAACCTCAAAGACGGACGCGAGTATGATAATCTTTATAATTCCGCGTTATGCCGCGCAAAAGCTGATTGGATTATCGGTATAAACGCAACAAGACTGTTTACATCACTGTATAGAAAGCATTTGAATATAGGACGCGTTCAGACGCCTACCCTTGCTATGATAGCAGAACGGGACAGCAAAATTTCAATGTTCAGGAAAGAAAAATATTATACCGTTGAAATTGACGGCGGCAATATTAAGGCTGTAAGCGATAAGATTTCCGACAAAGACGAAGCGCAGAATTTACAAGCGGCTTGCCACGAAAGGCAGGCCGTTTGTATTTCCGCTGTTAAAGAGAAAAAGAAAACAGGCGCGCCGAAACTGTTTGACCTCACAACATTACAGCGCGAAGCAAACCGAATATTCGGATATACGGCGAAACAGACGCTTGACTATGCTCAATCGCTTTATGAAAAGAAGCTGATTACATATCCGGGAACCGACAGCCGATATTTAACGGACGATATGCACAATACTGTTATTAAAATCGTTCATATAGCGTCAAAATTCGCGCCGTTCTCAAACTGTACGGATTTTAAGCCTGATACATTCTGCTTATTCAATAATGAAAAGGTATCAGACCACCACGCTATTATTCCGACGGCAGAAATTGAAAATATCAGCTTGGCGGAAATACCAAACGGCGAAAGTAATATACTTCACCTTATTATGTGCAAGCTGTTATGTGCGGTTAATTCCCCGTATGAGTATGAAACGATTACCGCAGTTTTGGAGTGCGGCGGCGTACAGTTTACGGCAAAGGGTAAAATCATTTTATTTGAGGGCTGGAAAAATATCGAACAGCTTTTTAAAAGATATATTCATTCGGACACAGACCGCGCCGAAGATGTATTTTGTATTACAAAAGGCGAAACCGTTACCGTTTCATCAGAAGTCAAAGAGGGTTATACCTCACCGCCGAAAGCGTTTACGGAGGACACTCTATTATCATCAATGGAAACGGCAGGAGCCGCCGAAACAACGGACGAAGCGGAACGCAAGGGCTTGGGAACGCCGGCGACAAGAGCGGCAATTATAGAAAAGCTGGTACAGACAGGTTTTGCAGAGCGTAAGGGCAAGTCTATTGTTGCAACTCATAACGGTATAAGTCTTGTCAGCGTTCTTCCCGAAAAGCTCACATCACCTATTCTAACGTCCGATTGGGAAAATAACCTTGCCGAGATTGCAAAGGGCAATTATCCGCCGGAGCAGTTTATGAAAGGAATTGAGGATTTGACAAGGGAGCTTGTAACCACATATTCATTCATCACAGACGAGGACAGAGCGATATTCCGCGCGCCGCGTGAGGTTATCGGTATATGTCCCCGCTGCGGTTCGGACGTACACGAAAGCAAAAATAACTTTTATTGCGCTAATAAAAGCTGTAAATTCGTTATGTGGAAAAATGACAGGTTTTTCACAAGCAAGCGAAAAGAGATTACAAAGACAATGGCGTCTGATTTGCTCGCAAAAGGCAGAACAAAGGTAAAAGGCTTGTATTCCGAGAAAAAGGATAAGACCTATGACGCGGACGTGGTTTTAATCGACAGCAACGATAAGTATGTACATTTCAGGCTGGATTTTGACGGAAAGTGAGGTTGATATATGGCAGATACAGAAGGCACACCAGATTTTCACTTGGCCGCTTATGTTACCAATCTTGGAAAATATAACGAGGGATATTTAGTAGGCGAATGGGTGAAGTTCCCTGTTACTCCTGATGAAATGCAAGATGTATTTAGGCGTATAGGTATAGGCGGAAAAGATGTATTCGGTTCGCCGTATGAGGAATGGTTTATTACAGACTATGATTGTTATATTGACGGGATATATGATATGTTGAGCGAATATGAGAGCCTTGACGAATTAAATTATCTCGCAGACAAATTAGATGAAATGTCGGACGCGGAAGTACAGCATTTTAAGGCTATCGTTAAAATGGGCGAACATTCAGACAGTGTACAGGATTTGATAAATCTAACTGAAAATCTTGATTGCTACGAAATATATCCAGATATTACAGACGAGTATGATTTGGGATATTACCTTATCAATGAATTGGGCTGTTATGATATGAACACACTGAAAGCATTGGAAAATTACATTGATTATAAGGAGTATGGAGATGATACTGCGCTGAATGAAAACGGTGTATTTACGGATTACGGTTATGTTGTGTGTAATCAAAGTGATTTTAAAGAGATATACAACGGCAGCCGTGATGATATTCCTGACGAATACCGTATAAGCTCTATACCCGATATTGAAGCTGAACAGAAAGACGCTGTAAAAACAGAAGAAAAAAAGCCGTCAATTCGTCAGCAGCTTGCGGAAAATAAGTCAAAATCCGAAAAGACGCAATCCGTACCGTTAAGGCAAAAAAACGATTTGAGCCTATGAGGTTTGGTATCTGATGAAACGTATTGACATAACAAACGGAATTATGCGGATTGATACTAATACGGAAACATTTGATATTCAGAAAATCCAAAACCGCCGTTTTATGTATAATCCGCAGACAGGCACGTTGATTTTGGGAATACAAACACAATGCAACGATTTCTTTTATAAAAAGGTTACGGAATATCGGCGTATAGGTATAAGGTCAAATTTCAACGAGTTTGTGAGTGGCTGGGTTGGAAGCGGTAAAACGGGCGTAATAGATTTTACGCCCTCCGTTCCGACTGCCGCAAAATCTATTTTTAATAAAGCGCTTGATACGCTTATTATGTTTTACAGAAATAACGCAAATATGAAAACAGAAATAAGAGGGTTCGGCAATACGAAGCCGCAGCCTTTGGAAAATATTATAACTGAAAGAGAGGTTGAGCTAATGGCAAAAGCACAAGCAACAAAAGCGCCTGAAAAATCGGAGCCGTCAAGGGCTTCTGTACAGGCGATAGAATTATCCGGCGAAACGCCCTATGAAAAATTGAGCGAGATTTTGAAAAAGCTGGAGGACGGAGTGAAAGACATATTTAACGGCGATAAATATGCGGAATATCTTGCGTGTATGTCAAAATTCCATAATTACAGTTTTAGAAATTCGCTTTTGATTTTAATGCAAAAGCCCGACGCTTCTATGGTGGCGGGATTTGGCGCATGGCGCGATAATCACAAACGCACAGTAAAACGAGGTGAACGCGGTATTAAAATAATCGCGCCGTCCTCATACAAAACAAAAAAGCAGATTGAGAAAATAAATCCGGCAACAAACAAGCCGATTATAGGCTGGGACGGTAAACCGCTTACAGAGGAAAAAGAAGTAACTATCCCCACTTTCCGAGTTGCTACCGTATTTGACTTGTCGCAGACGGAGGGCGAACCGCTGCCGAGTTTGGGAGTTGACGAGCTTACGGGCAATGTTGCGGATTTCAAAAAGTTTTATGCCGCACTTGAAAAAATATCGCCTATGCCTATTGGGTATGAGGATATAGATACGGGAGCAAAGGGATATTGTAATTTTGAAGAACAGCGAATAGCCGTAAAAAACGGTATGAGCGAGGTTCAGCAGTTAAAAACGCTGATACACGAAATTGCACACGCTAAACTACACAATATTCTCAAAGAAAAATCAACGGAATTGACGCCCGAAGAACAAAAGAACAATCGTACAATGGAGGTTGAAGCTGAAAGCGTCGCCTATACCGTTTGTCAGCGATATGGGATTGACACTTCCGATTATTCTTTCGGATATGTTGCGGGTTGGAGCAAAGATAAGGAATTACCGGAGTTAAACGCTTCCCTTGACACAATACAAAAAACGGCGAATGAAATTATATTAGGCATTGACGAGTATTATAAAGAGCTTGCAAAGGATATTGAGCAGACCGAACAGGAAACGGATTATACACAATTTACGGGCTGGGATTTTAACGGCGGATACGCTGCAATCAATACAGACGCTAATTATCTGCAAGTATTTTTTAATGAAAAGCCGGACGATAATATCCGCGCCGAATTAAAGGCAAACGGTTTTCATTGGGAGCCGAAAATAAAAGCGTGGCAGCAGCCATTAACAGGCGAAGTCCTTAACGCTGCTGACAAGGTGGAGTATATCAGACCATTAGACGGTACATTACCGTCTGAATTTCAGAAACGAAACGAGGAACCGGCGAAGATAGCCGAACAGGACGGATTTTCTGAATTGTCGGACGCAGACGCGGCAGACGGCGCAAAAGTATTTGAGCCGGAGGACAATTCCAAAGACACACCTACCATTGACGAGCTTGAAGCAAAGGCGAAGAATGGCGAACCTGTCGCTATTATGGATATTATCGCGGCAAATGAAGCGGAAAAAGTTAAGAAAGGCAAAACGCCTTCCAAAAATGAGACATCTAAGAAAAAGCCGTCAATCAAAAAGCAGTTGGCGGAAGCAAAGGCGCAGGCAGATAAACAGCCGCAAAAATCCGAAAAGGTCAAAAATGCGGCTTTGGAGGTTTAAGCTATGCGTAAGTTTGAAAATGTGGATATTATAAATTCGCTGCGCCGAATAATGAACATAAATACAGAGCATTACAAAAATGATTTTTTTCTTGATGTTGATACAATACATACGGCAGCGTTAAGCGACAGTGCAGAAGATAAGTATTTACTTTTTATGTCGCGTCTGAACGGTACATACTGTTATTGTGAAACGGACGTCTTTACAAAAGATACATCAGCATATAATACTTGGACATACTATGGCGAACAGGCACACGACAATATTATTGCCTATGCTATTAAAATAACGGGTTTTGAAAATGAAGTCATCAAGGGCAATCTTTATGAATTAGATTATCCGAAGCATTTTAAACACGTTATAAATGTTTCGGTGTGTGCCGATAGTGTTTCCGCTGATGAAGAATTAAAATTTACTCTATCGTGCGAGCATAAACGACTTGAAAAGCTGAAATGCGGCAATATTGACAATCATATTGCGGATTTGTCAAAAAAGAAAATCAAGGCGCAGCTTGATAAAATGACGGAAGCTGAAAAGGAGGATATTATAACCCACGTCGAATTAAGCAAAGATTTTGGCGAAGCAGATTTACTAACGCAGGCAGATATTGATTTATACAATGCCATAATTGCAGAACGGACAGCGAAAAAGCCATCAATCAAAAAGCAGCTTGCGGAAAACAAGGGTAAATCCGAACCGATGAAATCAAAAACACAACAACAAAAGGAGGATATTTTACTATGACATTTTCACAGGACGAAATAAATTTGATGTGTATTTATGATACATCTGATAAGACGGAGCTTTTAAAAGAGCTCCGTTTTTCTGTTCCGTACATTGAAGATACGGAATTAAAGGAAATTACGGAAACGGTTATTGACAAGCTGGAGCGTATGACGAATGATGAATTTTCTAAGCTGGAGCTTGAACCTGATATTGATATGGAGGATTAGCCTATGGCAGATGAAAAAGATTTTAGAGAGCCGGACGGTGCTACTCAGGATTACGAATTAGACGAAGTATTTGAACTTGCTTTTGAAATAGACGCATTTTTAAGAGCGCATAATTTGAAATACAGGACAAAATTTCCTATGGAACAAAGGCAGCGTGAAATACTTGCGGATAAAATGTTAGAAAGCGACACATTTTATATTAAACATCTCATATCTTCCGTATTGGGACACGAGGGCGACGCACTGATGAACCGCCTTAATGCTTATGAAACGGAATTTAGAAAAAATCAATATTCTGTCTATCATCTGAAATCGGATTATGACAAAAAATGCGGATATAGCTTAAAGTCTGAAAGAGAAAAAGGAAATTATATAAATAAGGATATGTATGAGATTGTTCGTTCCGAACCGCTTGAACAGTATAAAACGCCTATGGAAATAGACGTAGGCTTAATGATAAATAAAGCCGCCGGCGCTGCTGTTTATCAGCCTGATTTAAGGGATATTATCGTCATAAATTATGACGGTCAACAAAAGGCATATTTCAAAGGATTAAAGGAATATACAGAAGCTCCCGAATTTACAGGGGTTCATATAACATCGGCGGCATTAAATAATTATAAAGGTCTGACGGCTTTTCTCGGAAAAGACGGTAATGTTTATTTGGGAAAAAGTGAACGCAATCTATATAATTCCGAAAAAAAATCATTGCCGTTTTATAACAATTCGGATAATTCCTTAACCTTTATTTCCGATAATAAAAAAATGTTCTCTTTCCTATGCGGTTCTGGCTGGGTATTATCTCAATCTGAAATGATAGAAAACGGAGCTTTTACAAAAAGTGATTATCAGGAATTTGCGGAATTGCAAAAAGGTGTATTATCAAAATTTGAGCCCATACGGGAAATAACCTTTAATGGTGAACCGTTCAATTATCCCGATTACAACCGTAATATTGAACAGACAGCCGAAAAACAAAAAAATGAAAAAGGAGTGTTAAAAAATATGAATGACTATAAATTTGCAGCTTTTATCGTCAACCGTTCCGAATATGACAACGGAAACAGAGAAACAAGCGGTACGGAACTGTCTTTCCCGACAGACGCGGAAACGGTAAAGCGGACATTTGCAGAAATAGGCTTACCTGAAAACGCAAGCCCTGATACATACTTTTTTGATGATTACGCTTGCGGCAATGATGATTTAAAAAAGTGTTTAACTATGTATGAAAGCGTTGACGCGCTAAATTATTTTGCTATGCGTATATCGGAATTGGAAGATACTGAAATGACCGTTTTTCAAACCGCGCTTAAAGCCGGCGAATGTAAAAATATAACGGACGCAATAAATATTACATACAATATGGAGTATTATAATATTGTTGACAATATATCTAATTGGGCAGATTACGGAAAGTATATTGCACACCGAGATATGCTTGATGAAAGAAATATGAATTATGAAGAATACGGCAAACATCACGCATACGATCATGGCGGATATTTGCTTGACGGTATTGTCTTAGAAACAGGCTGGACGGAGTTTGACAAAGTGTATGACGGTAAAAACATACCTGACGAATATCGCGTTACCGTACCTACGGAGCCGCAAAAAATGACCGTTCTAATTGTGCCGCCTATGCAGGAGCCTTATATAAAGGAAATTTCGACAGGTCTTGAAGCCCTCCAGAAAGAGGTTGGCGGCAGAATTGAAGTTGTATATCCGTTTGCGGAGCCTGTCGGTCTTATTTGTAATGACGAGGGCAAAAATGAGAGAATGGAATTAAACCGTGCGCTTTATGACGCAGAGGATAATATGTACGATATTATCGCAGGAACATTTGTATTAGCAGGATTATCTGGCGACAACTTCGGCAGCCTTGATAAAGACCAGATAAAGCAGTTTTCAGAGCGTTTTGCTAAACCTGAAATGTTTATGAGAATTAACGGAAAAATAACGGCGGTCGAGGTCAAGCCCTCAATTAAAGCAAAGTTAGACAGATTGCAAAAGGAACAAAACAATACTGATAAGCCGCAGCCGCAGAAAAAGCCGCGTGAGGAAACGCTATGAGTGATATTATACGAATGACGCCCGAACAGGCGCGGCGGAGCCGAGCATTGATAAAAAATCAATGCTGTAATTATGACAACGGGAATTGTATTTTACTTGATGACGGCGAGCCTTGCGTCTGCCCTCAAAGTATTTCATATTCACTTAATTGTAAATGGTTCAGAACAGCGGTTTTGCCGAATGATAAGGAATTGTACATAAAGCTGATGAAGCCGAAGAACAGGAAAAAATGTACGGTTTGCGGTAATGAATATACGCCGACAGGGCGCAATTCAAAATATTGTGATAAATGCCGCCGAAAGATACGATTGCGTAAAGACGCTGAACGGAAAAGAAATAAGCGGTCTATGTCCGCATTTTAAGGGAATAAAACCGCATAAAATCAAGTGTTTCAAAGCCTAAAATTGATAAAGTAATGATAGCATATCAAATACCCTTAAAATAGGATTGAAAACGCGGACATTTTATATTAAATATAGATAGGAATAACTGTTATATTAGCCGTTATTCCTGTCTTATTTTTTTGATGTAAAAAGGTATTTACAATAATAGTAATTTATGATATATTTATAAATGCGAAAACAATTTTTATATTTATAGCTTTTTTTGCATACAATTTTTTTTGGCACGAAGAAAAACATTTTTATCATATGATAAAAATGCGTACTCTTTTTAATACTTTGTGCCATATGTTACAACGTATATTGGAAAGTATAAAAATTGTTTTCGCAGACAATAGAGTATCGCATTTTTTGTGCGTTGCCTCTATTGAAGCGACGCACTTTTATTATGCAATTTTATTTAATGAAAAGAGTTGTTACATATGGATTTAAAATCTACCCTATATCAAAAATTATCAGAACAAGATAAACAAAACATAAAAGAATTAACGAATAAATATAAAACATCTGATTATACATTAGCAGAAATTTTTAATGTAAAATCCGAAATCTACAAAAACATTCCGCTCTCACAACTTTGTTTGTCTGCAAGAGTCGTGTCTGCTATTATACGATTTAAAAATATTATTGATTTAGAAAAACTACTAAATTTGACTTTGCCGCAAATATGGGGAATAAAGAATTTGGGTGAAATTGGGATTAACGAATTAGTATTACTTATTCAAAAATATATAAATGACCATACTCCTAAAACGAAGAATAGTGTACAAAAGCCAACAAACGAAGAAATCCAAAATTTGCTCAATGCCATACATTCACAAGGACGTAGCGTAAGAGAAGTTACCGAGTTGTTAGAAAAGAATATTATATAGTCAAAGAGAAAAAGGAAGCATAACCGCTTTGGTTATGCTTCCTTTTGTAAATCCTTTTTGCATAACTCTATTGCTGCGTCTTTTTCTGCTTGTGTAAAAGTATAATCCAACCAATGCCAATTACCGTTAAAATCCACATAATACAGTTGTTTATCATATTCGGACGATATAACATATTTGTCCTCGTCAGCGTGATATGAAATCTCTATTCCAAAACAATCCTCTTTATAATACTTTCCGTCTATTTTCTTTGCTTGGGCTACATATTTGCTTGGAACATCAGTAACCAATATTGCGAAAACCTTTATATCGTCTAAATCATCACAATTATCTATTTCTTCAATTTTCATTTTACGGCAGCCTCCAATAACAATTTCCTTGCGACTGTAAACATTTCCATTCCGACAGCGGGAATATCTCGATAACAGGTATCAAGTGAAAATTGCTCGTCATAATTAAATGACGTGTCTGCTGATTGATAGATTTTCTCATAAGCCGTTTTTGTTGCAGTGTCAATATCCATACCGTTCTGAACCGCTGTAATCACATCTGCAATCAATACCTTTAATTCTTCCTCCGCTTTTGCGTATGCGTCAGGTCTTAACTGTTTATCCCTCATAACGCGGATTGCGTTCTGCGCGATTGGCGATAAGATACCGTAACCGTTACCGTCTGTCTGATTTGCCATTACAGCCTTGCGGATTTTTGTATTAGCATATCCGGCAGCTAATGTGTAACCGAGCTTGCCCGTCTGCACTTCATCAAGAATATCACCTACAATATTTTCAGTGATTTGGATTTGTGCTTCTGTCGCATTAAGCGGCGCGCTTTCTCTTGGAATCGGGGCGGCAAACGCTGTTGTCGCTGTCGCTGATAATGCAGCGATTAGTGTTAGTGTAATAATTTTCTTTTTCATAGTGAAAACCTCCTGAAATTAAAATATATTTTCTCTATACTAATTATATCACTTACTATATGCCGCGCCCAGCCGGAAAAGCGCACAAGGTTTTAACATCAGCCTGTATAAAACGCCGAATGACTATTCTATCTGATTTTCTCTTGTCGGTTCGCTCCTTTGCGGAGTGTGCAGCATAGCGTCAACATTAGCTTTTACAATATCAATTTCGGACACCTCTTTTTTCGCTTTTCTGTAATCGGTATATAATTTCTGCCGCTGCTCCTCTAATTCCATACGCTGAACATTTACGCTTTCAAGCGTCGGTAATTTTCTATCGGTCTGCTCCTGCGATAAATATTTATGAGAAGCCTTAAATAAAATAATTTCCCGTTGGTGTTCCTTTTCAAACTTTGCCTTGTTATTCGACTTGACATATTTATCATATACAGGACGGAGCGCCTTATATGTGCTTATATGCTTTCGTAAAATATTTATGTCGTTCAAATTCCGTTCAACTGATTTGAACTTGTCGGCGGTATCGTCAAACTGTTTGCACGTTTCATCAATACGGCTTTCCAATTCCGAATAGCTGTTTATATTATGCTCGGTCAAATAATTAAGCGTCTTTGAAGCCTGTTTAAGATTATTGATTTTAGCCCAATGCTCGTAGCCCTTGCTTTCTTGCGCCTTAATGCAATTCTGAATATCAATAATAAGGCTGATACGGTTATCACGAATAATCGGCTTGCGTTTGCGCGATTTTTCAATCCGTTTTGTAATTCCCTCAACACTGTATCTTTCGCCCAGCGTTTGAGCTTTCAGACGTATAAACCGTTCCTGCCCTTTGGCGCGGACAGATATATATTGACCTCGTTTTATCTCATAGCCCTGTAATTCCATAAGACGCAAAAAATCCTCAAAATCTTTTACTTGCGGAATTATCTTGTCAATCTCGGTTTTCAGTTTCGCCCTCCAGCTTGTCGGTTTATTCTCATACTTGGTATTTTTATTTTTCCTTTCAGCGTTTGGTTCGACAACGGATAATCCGTATTCCTTGCATAGTCTGTCATTTATGCGGCGTGAATGGTTATACCACTTTTCATTGATGTGGATATGCTTGTAATCAACAAAACTGACGTCATTACAAATTATATGATTATGAATATGTCCCTTGTCAATATGCGTTGTCAAAATGTATTCAAATTTACCGCCCAGCAGTTCATCAGCGAAACGCTTTCCGATTTCGTGAGCCTGTTCGGGTGTGGTTTCACCCGGCGAAAATGCCTGTATGATATGACGCGCGAGATGTTCTCCCTTATTATATGCGTGTTCTCTTGTGCAATCAAATTCAATATCTGCAATTTCAGGAGTACAGGCGTATGCGTGAACAAGCAGCTTTGCGTCTGTCTTATCGGGATTTAAAATATAGTCAATGGCTTTTCTTAGGGTAGTGTCAATAGTATGGTTCGTTGTAATTGCCATATTTTATTTAACCTTTCTTGAATTTCCTTTATATCTTCCTCATAAATGGAGCCAGTTTCATTTACGCGCTTTGCAATTTGATTTATATTAACGCCGATAGAATGTAATTCCTTGTTCATTTCCTTAATGTTGGTTGTGTCAGTATAAATAATTAAACCGTCAATCGCCATTTTCCGTAAATACGCGCCTATCTGTCGTGTCGGTAGCTGCGCCATTTTCTGCTCAATTAACTGTTTTTCTTCTTCTGTTACTCTGAATTTGATTTGAATATTTCTTTTTCGCTTTTCCATATATTTACCTCCGTTTTTTATCTGGGTTTGGGATTTGTTCCCAAAATATTTTTTGTGACTTTTGCAAGGCATAGACAAACAAAAAATCGCCGTTCGGGTACCCGGCGGCTTTGCTTGCTGGTAGCAAAAACCCCTTATATATGGGTAACAAATAAAAATAAGTTTTTCTGCACATCTTTAATGAAAATATAGCAAAACAGTGTAAAAATCTTGACAATTTATAGCTTTTATAATAAAATTTATTTATTGTGATTGTGTTGTAATATACATAAAGATATTACGAATTTACTGAAAAATATTTTTAATTTACATTGAAAGTGAGATGAAATAATGACACTGTGTATAGCTTTATGTGATGATGATAAAATAGCCTTAAATAATGAGTTAAGGCTTATAAAAGATGTTTTAAATGAAAAGAAAATAAAACACTCAATCGACATTTTTAGTTCACCGCAAAAGTTGTTACAGTCCGACACTGTCTATGATATTATATTTTTAGACATTGAAATGGCTGAAATGGACGGTATTAGTTTAGCTGAAAAAATAAGTATAACAAATAAAAGCTGTTTATTCTTTTTTGTAACCAATTACGAAGCATATTTTGATAATGCGTCTAATGTGCGACCGTTCAGATTTTGGACAAAACCAATAGACAGGCGCCGCTTGGTCTATGGAATTGACTCAGCTATACAGGAGCTATACAAAAATAATCAATTCATCAATGTAATGGTAAATTCGGAAAACATACAAATATTTATCAGTAATATTATTTACATATATGTTCAAAACAAGAAAACACATATTATAACGACCAAAGGTGAAATTATTGTAAGTATTCCGTATCAGACGGTTTTTGAACAAGTAAAAGATTACACAAATTTTTTTGAGCCTTTTAGGGGATATTGTATAAATTTCAGTTATATAAAAAGATATGGCAAAGATAAAATCTATTGCGGATATAGGGAGACAGAATATGAAATATATTTGTCGCGGCGTAAGCAAGAGGATTTTCAAAAAAACTTTGCTAAATGGATTGGAGAAAAATAATGCGGATTGATTTAGGAATGGTATTAGCAATAATATTTGAATATATAATTTTTATTTATTATGCTGACACTTTATTTTACAGAAAAAGAAATAAGTATCTTTGTTATGCAATAATTGCATTAGTTTATATTGCTGATTTGTTTATATGTGCACGCGGAAAGATAGTTGTAAATACTTTAACTTTTGTTGTAATACACCTTGTTATTTTTGGCGTATGTTATCGCATTAGCTGGAAAAGCGCATTGTTTCAAAGTATTTTACTCGCGGCTATAACTTCGGCGTGTGAATTTTTAGTTATATTTATTCCATATATTAGAATTATACCTGACAATACCATAGCAATGACATCTTCACAGTCGCTTATATTGACATTTGCAAGCAAACTCTTATATTTAATTGGAATAATGATAATAAGCCGCGTATTCTGCAAAAAACAGAAAAATGTACAAGCTACCTCTCTTGGACTTTTATCTATTCCTATTTTGACTGTTATTATAATTATGCTTGTGATGAAAGTCAATACAACATCACACTTATTGTCATTGGTGTGCTTCATACTAATAATAATGAATATTATTATTTTTGCAATAAATCAAAAATTGATGATAATGGAAACAGAGAAAGCAGAGTTGGAAGCTCAGCAATTAAAAGAAAAATTTGATTATGACGAATATATGATGTTAAAAGAAAATAATCAGCAAGCCTCAATACTTAATCACGATTTCAAAGAACATATAGGTGCTTTAAGCTCTTTAATCGGAGCTGATAATGAAACCGCTCAGGAATATATAAAATCTATTTGCGGCAAATTTTCTCAGCCTAAATTTATTGAATATTCAGATAATAAAATCTTAAATGTGCTTTTATCTAAGAAGAAAGAAGAATGTGAAAATCAAAATATACAATTTTTGATAGATCCCATACGAGCCGAGCTGTCGTTTTTTAACGATATGGATATTGTAACTATATTTTCTAATTTAATAAATAATGCTATGGAAAGCTGCGCCCATTCATCAGAGAAAAAAATTTATTTGAATATACATACTGAAAATCAAAATTTTATAGTTATAAAGATAGAAAATACATCAGATATAGAGCCTATTGTAATAAACGGCAGACTAAAAACTCACAAGGATAATGCGAAGCTGCACGGTATAGGAATGAACAGTATCAGCAGAGCATTATCAGCTTATAATGGTTCTTTGGATTGGAAATATAACAAAGAACAAAAGATATTTTCCACAACGATAATAATACAAAATTTAACCGCTTAGGCAAATATACGACCGCTTAGGCAATTTGGGTTGACTTAAATAACATTATTTGCTAAAATAATTTCATCAAAAGAGAAGGAGGAATTTACTATGCTATTAAGTAGAGTAAAAAAGTTGTGTCAAAAAGGAGCGTCATTTGCAATCAAGGCATTGCCTGTTATTGTACCTGCATTTCTTCTTTTTCACACAAACTCAACCTGCTGTATTGTAAACGGTCAGCCGACGCCGCCGAACAGCATAAAAAAGTACAGAAAGTTTTAAGCTATGATACATAAAATTTCAGAGAAAGCAATTATGTATGCAATCCTCAATAACTACATAAAACAGGAACAATATGACGAATATGTATATGCCCTTGAAATTATCTTAAATATATTGATTACAGATATTACTATGATAATTATAGGACTTGCTATGGGTATGATATGGGAATGTATTTTATTCTGGCTCGTATATAAAATCTTGCGTAAATATTGCGGAGGGTATCATTTCTCAACATCGCTGAAATGTTATTTATCATCTTGCATTATGTGTCCGGTTGTATTGGCAGTTGTAAGGTATGTTCCGTACAGTATGACCGTATGGGGCTTGCTTACCTTAACAGCGCTGATAATACTTTCTATTCTTTCACCTGTTGAAGCGGCGAACAAGCCGCTTGACGAAAAAGAACAGCGGATATTCGGAATAACGGCGAGAATTTTAATAATCATAAGTGCGGTATGCTGGAGTGTAACAGCCATAGTCTTTCGTCAGCTTATATTATCTAAAATCATATCGCTTAGTATTATAAGTGTTGCTGTGTTTGTTATAGCCGGTAAAATGTATTTAACTGTACGAAAACACAATTAAGAATTACCCTTATCCAAAAAAGGATAAGGGTAATTTTTTGTCAAATTTTAACCGCTGGGGCAAATATACGACCGCTTAGGCAAAAGCTATTGACATCAAAATTTTCCTGCCGTATAATGCAGATATAAGCAAAACAGCTTATTATATATCCCCTCACAACCAATCACAATATACCTATGGGATATATGGTAAATTGTTTATGATTTATAAACAGGGATTGAGTACATACGAAACGGTGCATTGTCTGATACGGACAGTTTGTAAAATCTGAATATGCGCGATAAATGCTATTTCTCAATGTTAGTTTAGTGAGCTTATCACATAGGGGCAAACCCGATATTTTGATGTTGCAGAAAAGCATATATCAAGCCGGCAAAATGATACGCGTATCGGCATAGGACGGTCTTATGGATTTTCTGTATGGATAATGCAAAGTTTCAAAAACAAAAAAAACAAATATAATGCTGATTTTATGTTAGACATAAAACAAGAGATACCCTCAATCTTAAATCTTTGCTGACCTGCTGGGATTAAAGATAAATAGAGTACCTCTCTTATACCTCAGTATATACAAATTCCTTTGATTTGTCAAGTGATGTGTAAGAGCTTGTTTTATGAAAACAGGTGAATTGGCGTTATGACAAGAAAGGAGGATTTATTATGAAATTGAGAAAGATTATTACAATGGGTTTGGCTGCTATTATGGCAGTATCGGCAATGAGTATTTCGGCATTTGCGGCGGCAGATACAGAAACAAAAAGCACTGTTTCTCGTTATGAAGAAACCAGTGATACAGGAGAAACATATACTGTGGTAGAGGCAACAATATATCCGGGAGAAGCTGTGACGCCTCAGGGGTTTGCAACAAGAGAACTTCTTTTGCTTGATACCACCGTTTCTAATACTACAAGCTATACAAATAACAATATAAAATGTTATTCCGGTGCTGGAAACAGTCTTAATGTATGGGTAAGAAACAATGGAAGTCGTACTATTAAAGCGCGTTTTACATATCCTACTGGCTCAAAGCCTGACATTGAAATCGGAGGACTTGGTGGATATACATTTAATGACACACAATCGAGTGATTTGACAGGTACATATAAATTATATGTCAGAGATGCCGAAAATACTTCTGAAAAGATAAATATTACTGTTCGTGCAAGACAATTTGAAGCTTAATGATTTTATATTGAGCCCAACCAATGTGTTGGGCTCAATATTTTATATAGTAATTTAAAAAGACAAAACCGCAGGAGGAATAATATGAAAAAAATGTTGTTTTTAACACTAATAATCTTACTTGTTTACAATGTAAATTGTTTTGCAATTTCTACTATGGAAAATGAATTTGATTTATATTCCGGTCAACATCAGAGCACCTGTATTGACTATAAATTTCCATATATAAAAGAATTGGGAGTTGTTCATATACAAGTTGAAAATAATGGTTTTCAATCGTTTGAATTTACAATTAAAGATGGTGACAAACAAATAAAAAAAAATATAGTAAAGCCGTCAGATAAAATAGAATTTGATGTAAATATTACCCCCAGTATGTGTGGCGAATTTTCTGTTAGCGCACATTCTTGCCAAAATATAGGTGATACTATTGTTATATATCTTAATGCAATTCAAAAAATTTCAGCATTTAGTACAAATGCAAGACCTGTCCAAGATATAAGTTTCCCATTAAATTATTCTTCTTCTTGGGCAGTATTGTCAATAAATAGAGCAGTATCTTTGGGATATATAAACGAACGAATGCAAAAAGAATATACAGATCCAATCAGTAGAAAAGATTTTGGAATAATCTTATATAAAGTACTTAACCAAAATGATAAATTAGAACCTATTGAGAAACCTCTTGTATTCAAGGATATTTTTATAAATGAAATCAACACTTTAGCATCTGTCGGTATCATTAAAGGTCGTAATGATGATATATTTGGAGCAGAAGATAGTATCACTCGTGAGGAAGCTGCTACAATATTGGCAAGGACGGTAGATTATCTACAAATTCCCCTACTTACAAATACATATTCTAAATATGATGACGATAACAATATTTCAACTTGGGCGAAGGATAGTGTTTACTCAATGCAACAATGTAATATTATGTTAGGTACAGATAATAACAATTTTGAACCTCAGGCTAATTATACAAAAGAACAAGCGATTGCTACTATAATGAGATTATATAATGTATTGAACAAACAATAAAAAATATATCGGGAGGATAACAAATGAATTTAATAAAAAAAACAGTTGCTTTTTTGTTGATGTTTGCACTGTTAAGTTCTATGACAGCTTTTGCAGAAACAAATAACGCCATAGAGAATACATATGAACCGTTGCATTATCTAAATGACAATACATCAATTAGCATTGCCATTCCGTCAAATAATGCGTGGAAAACGGAAATAACAGCGTCAGAAATCAATTCGGAGTGGGACGACAGAGACATATTCAGCGTTGTGAATTTTAACAATGCCGATATGTCATTTGATAATAACAATGTTTTGACAATGACTTTTAATAATGTTGACTATGAAAACGGAAACCTTGTTGTTTTACTGTTCCGTAATGAAACAAAAGACGAATATTCGGCATTGCAGATTGATTTTTCCGAAACAGGCATACCTACTTTTCAATCTGAAATTCAGCGCGACAGAGTTATGAAGAACAGCCTTAGCCGTTCGGGTTCAATTATTGTTGACGATAATATTCCTGAAACAGTGAATGACGCAAAACAGGAATACAACAAAAATGTTGAGCCTCCTATGGATATTGTCTTAGCGGACAGTCAGGGCGCAGAATATAATCCTGTTCCGTACACGGACGCAGGCAGCCGCCAATCGACAACCACATCATCAACAAAGTTTTATGTTTATAACGCTAACGGTATAAAACAGGATAATTTGACAGCAAATGAACCGTTCTATGCTATTCAATACCTGTCAAAGAACAGAAAAACAAATTGGTATGTGGCGCAGTCTAATGACGGAACGGTGGTATTTAAGTACGAGCCATACAATACAAGTAAATTTTATTTGTTTCAATTCGGCAATTTCTACGGAACGGCAACAACAGCCGCAGAGGTTAAGGATTGGACTTCTTATGCTTTATATTCCCATTCCGTAAGAGCAGACGGCGTTTACGGCAGCAATACAAGCGGCAGAAGCGAGCCTCAGCCGTATTCTCATTCTTATTCATCAGCGATAAGAGCGCCGGAAGTGTGGGCGTTAGAGGGTAATACAGGCGCATATGTTTATAAAAAGTCAATAAGCTATGACGGCTACAAGTCAATGTCCTCAAAAGTTCTGCTTTCTCAGGCAAAATTGAAATTTGACAGCGATACACCTACAAACGCATATATCTATATGTCCTCTAACAGTAATCATTCATCAGGTGCGATTGCTTGTGACATAGGCTTGATAGGTGCGCCTGCAAATAACGGTGGCTGGTATCTGATAGCAAGCCGAAACAATAATAACAGCAATACCACATCATCAGCCGGAATGAAAACCTTTTACAGTTCCCCCATTGTGCAGTCAACATTAGTAAACGGCGAATACAGACCGAAGCATGATATATATTTATACTATACATACGGCGACGGAACGGTATATTGTCAGGTGCAGAATGTAATAACGGGAGTAGCGCAAGAGGGATATGTGGACGATTACAGATTTAACACATCAGCGCCTAACATCTGTCTTATGACAGGTACGTCATTAGTTCCCGATATTTACGATAGTACGGGAACGCAGACGGCAGGCGATATAAAATGCGGCGCATATTTAAAAAATGTAATCTGGAGTGAAAATAAAATTTATAAGCAATCTTTATGGAAAGGTACAGCGTACAGCTTCGCAGGTAATAATTCATCTACCACAAATTATTTACTGACATACGACAGAGATAATGCAAGCTGTACCGCTACAAGCGACAGAGATACTATAAACATTTTTTATGACGCTGCATATGAACAATAATAACAAGATAAGTTAAGAGAAAGGAATGTTTTACTATGAAAATCAAAAATTTAATAACAATAGCTTTAGCTGCTATTATGTCAGTTTCAGCTATGAGTATTCCGACATTTGCCGAGAATAATACAACGATTGACGAACAGCTTTTTATCGACACAGCAAAGGACGCAATATATGATTATATTGTAGAACGCGGTGAAGAATATTATACTATATCAGACGTATCATTTAATGACGGTGATATAAAATATGAATCCGATAATAAAGTTTCGTTTGAAACAACCGCTACTATTAGACAGAAGTTAAAGGCTTCTGACGTTGAAGAATTACCATATATTCAGGGTTATTTGAATGCGGCGGGCATATCATCATATGCGGATATTCAAAAAAGTACAGATGTTTCATCTGTATTAAATGAAAATGCAACAGTATTAAATGCAGAACGCGTTTTAAAAGTAATAAGCGACAGAGTAGACGCAGTAAATGAGTATATCGGCGAAGAAACAGAAATAAGTATGGATTTTTATGTTTCAATAAATCCGCAGACAGCAATTACAAAAGATAATATACAGCTTAATTGTATAGATAGCTTGGGTAATATAGTCAGCACAGATGAATACTTACTTCCAACATATGAAACAATGTACCAATCAGGCGCAGAAGAATTAACAGCAACCATAGAGGAAATCAGCTCAACAGTTGAACCTATGAAAAATGTTGATAATTGGAGTAATTATAACAGAATAGCAGCCCGTGATTATGCTCGGAAATGGTGGGGCCCGTACACAAGTAATTATAATCCGGCATATAATAATTATGTAGGTAAGGGCGGTGATTGTGCAAACTTTGTTTCTCAGTGCGTATATGCTGGTGGAGTGCCTATTCACGGTGGCTGGAGCCCTGACTCTGTTGCGTGGATAAACGCAGCGTCTTTAAAAAATAATATGTTGCAGTATGGATATGCAACAAAAGAGGACGCTTGGGAAACTAATGCTGGAAATTTCGCTTATACTACGGCGGGACAAGGACATATTGTATTGGTAACTCTTAATGACACTGTAACACTTGCATATACAGCGCACACAACAAATTGTAAAGACCAACCATTTACTCAGGCTAATATCAATGGCGGATATTCATTCTATATTATAAAGAATTTTTAATTTTATGATAAGTTATAAGTAAAGAAAGAGAGGTTTTTATGAAAAAGGTAATTTTAGGTTTAATAATTGGTATAGTTATATCGACGGGCACAATATATGCAAAACAGATAAATGACACAATAGAGATTGCGTATAATAACATTAAAATATCAGTTTTCGGACAAGAGTGCATTCCGAAAGATACGGACGGAAATATTGTTGAACCATTCATATATGAGGGTACAACATATGTCCCTATTAGAGCTATTTCACAGGCCTTTGGAAAACGTGTGGATTGGAATGACGAAACAAAAACCGTTGAAATCTGCCAACCATTTTCCTATCAAGAAGTTATGAAAGCTCAAGATGTAATTAAAACATTTTTTGATGATTTTGCAGAAAATAATTATACTGAAATGAAAAAAGTTCTTAGCGAGCCATTTTCTCAATATGATATTTCTAATGGTGTATATGGTATGAAATCAGCCACATTATCGGGAATTGAGTATATAGAAGAAAGTTCAGATTGGTCTACTGATACATTGATTTTTAATTGCACTTTCGATAATGTGGAGTTTACTCCTAACGCAAGTAATAATAATGGGAATAACAAAGGAGCTTGTTATATATTAGTTCATAAAGATAGAGATACATACACTATAAGTAATTTTGTTTCTGGACTTTAAAATACTTTGAGGATAAAACCTCAATATTTTTCTTATACAGAATAACTTATTTACAAAATCAATATAATATGGTACAATATGGTTACTTTTATAATGTTTTTGTAATAAGGAGTGAACAGCGTACAGCCACAATGTGTGGATTGTCAAAAATTTATGCGCTATTATAGGATTATAGGGACTAATAAAAAGTCGGACTTGTCAAAAAAATTTGTTTGATAGGTTCGGCTTTTTTAGTTTCTAATGCGAAAAATGACCGTTTAAGACTAAATAATATAGAAAGCGTAATATTATGTGTATTTATGACAGATAGTATTATGCTTTTTTCTTTTTATACGGCAATGCTAAATATATATCAAAATTTTTTTGGGTATCTTTACGAAAAATCGTTCATTCAATATTATAAATCGTTTTTTTGTTTTATTATATCAAAAGTGTATGAATTATATCTTTTTGTTTCGATAAATAAAATGATATGTTTTTTTATAAGACCTCCGCCCGATATGCTTGATTTTTCTTACAAACTTTTTGCTAAAATACAGAGAATTTTTATTAAATGTTTTTTCTGAAAACAAGCAGAAATTTATCTAATTATTTGTTCCCCATATGAGGGATAAAAAATCAGTTTTCGGTGTTAGGAGTTAAAACTATGAGAGAATTTTCAGAACAGGACAAGCAGCGCATATCAAAACAATTTTGTTCCTTTTGTTGCAGCGTCCTAAAAAATGAAGCAAACAATATAAGAGCTGAATATAAACACTATGCAGATTTGGAAATGGATTTTAGTTTCCTAAGTGACAAGGAACAGGCAGAATTATATACATTTGATTGCTATTTTGTAACCGATAATGTTTTCAATGTATGTGATATTCGTATCATAGTATCTAACAATATGTTGGCAGAAGCTATAAACAAACTTCCTTGTGATTTAAGAGATATTGTTTTACTATCATACTTTGCAAATATGCCTGATATAGAAATAGCAAAACAGCTTGATTTAAGCTATTGGATTGTTTTTCGGGCGCGCATACGCGCATTAAAACGATTAAAGGCAATTATCAGTACGGAGGGCATTAAGTGAAAAAAACTTTATCAGACATTCCTTTTTCAATAATCGAAAAAGCAATAAATGAAGACATAGAAGCCATTGATTACATACTTGCTCATTATAGAAATTACATAATTCGTTTGTCTACGAGAGTTGCCCGTGATGAAAATAATAATGAATATATGTATGTAGATGATGATATGCGTTCAAGACTTGAAAGTAAACTAATTTATAGTATTATAAAAAAGTTTAAAATCTTGTCTTAAAATAATGCGGGGTGCTTTAAGCACTCCGTAAAGTACACGATTTATCCGATATAAACGCATTATATCTCTAATGCGCTTATATGGGCTAAAATCCCCTTTGTTCTTTGACAACTGAATAATCCAATCATCAAATACTTTCTTTCCGAGCAGGAGCCGGCGGCTCGCCGTAATGAATGTAACAGCTTCTACCATACAAACAGTATGCCGAGTACGGACGTTTTACATTTTAGCGATAAGACCGTCAATAACTATCGGCTTGCAACCGATACGGCCACGATTGACGAAAAGTATAATGATACTCCCGCCTTGAACGCGTCACTGCATTGGGTGGCTGGACGAGAACCGTGCAGGGGTGAAATTCCCGTGATACTGATTAGCTATCAGTAGTTTGATGATTGTTTGAGTGATTGGGTTATTACTCTCGGTAGGTGGATTTAACATAAAATATTTATGGAGGTTCACTATTTATGAATGACACTACTCAAAACTTAGAACACAAAAATATTTGTAATAAAAAATCCCTTGACGCTGAAATTACATATCAAGTCAATGGAACCTCATTTGTTGTACAACCGATATTCAAAGAGAAATCTTTCGAAACATTAGGCTCTGTTTTATTACGGCTTATGACATCAAGCGAATAAAATTTTTAAAACAGGCTGACAGACGGTTAAAAGCGCGGTATAATATAAATGTAATACTGTTTATTTGACTGTCTGAAAGGAGGAAATAATGAAGCGGTCAAATAACAAACAAAAAGAAATGACAGCGGCTTTATATGTTCGTTTAAGCCGTGATGATAACTTAGAGGGCGATAGTTACAGTATAGGCAACCAAAAGAAATTACTAACCAAAATTGCAAAGGAAAAAGGCTATACAAATTTATTGATATTTTGCGACGACGGTATTTCGGGCGTTACAATGGAACGTCCCGGATATAAAGCTATGATTGAAGCGATAGAAAACAATAAAATTTCAGCCGTCTTTGTAAAAGACCTTTCAAGATTGGGACGTAATTATATTGAGGTCGGCAGACTTACGGAAGAATTTTTCCCTGAATATGATATACGGCTTGTTGCTGTTTCTGATAATATAGATACACAAGAGGGCGAAAATGAGCTTGCGCCAATAAAAAATCTTTTTAATGAATGGTATGCGCGCGATATTTCAAAAAAACGCCGTATCAGTAACAAGATAAAGGGTAATGCGGGCGAACCGCTCGGACTTCCCCCGTATGGATATATCAGAAATCCTGACGGAAAGAATTGGATTGTTGATGAAGAAGCCGCAAAGGTAGTCAAACATATTTATGATATGGCGCTTGGCGGTTTAGGTACAGACCAAATCGCTTGCAGGCTGGAGGAAGAAAAAATCCTTACTCCTGTAAACTATTGGTATAGTAAAGGGATAAGCCGTCCGGGCTTGAAAAGCTCTCAGGAATATCCTTATAAATGGCACCACTCAACAATTATCAATATACTTTCCAAACAGGAGTATTGCGGTGATGTGATAAACTTTAAAACCTATTCTAAGTCATACAAAAATAAAAAGCGTTATGAGAATGACAAAGAGAATTGGGCGATATTTAAAGATATTCACGAACCAATTATAGACCGTACCGTTTGGGAAAAGATACAGGAACGCCGAAGCAGACGAACACGCAAAAAGCCAGTAACAGGCGAAGATAAGAATATGTTTTCGGGATTGCTGGTATGCGCGGACTGCGGAAGCAAACTCGGTTATCATTTCAATCAGGCTAATCACGATATAACCTATTTTAATTGTATGGGATATAACAGGGGCAGCAGAAAAATATGTACCTCAACACATTATATCCGTACTGATTTTTTAGAGCAGGTTGTACTCGGTGAAATCAAACGCTTAATGAAATTTGCCACTCTATATGAAAATGAATTTGCTAAAATTGTTATGGGAAATTCGATTAAAACGGCAGAGCAGGAACGACGCTCCAAACAAAAGGAACTTAACTCCTTGCTTGCGCGTGATAAAGAGCTTGACTTACTTTTTGAAAAAATTTATGAGGATAACACTCTTGGACGCATAAGCGACGACAGATTTTCAAAATTGTCTGTAAAATATGAAACAGAACAAAAAGAAAATGAAGTAAAAATCAATGAACTTCAAGCGGAGCTTGATAATGAACAGAATAGAGCTGTTACAAGCGATATGTTTTTATCTTCTGTTCGTAAATATACAAGGGCAAGGAAACTGACACCGAGAATGTTAAACGAATTGATTGACAAGATAGAAGTATATCAGGCTGAAAAAATAGACGGTAAAAAGGTACAGCGGCTTAAAATTCATTATAACTGTATCGGAGCTATTGAAATACCTGATTTAAGTAAATTACCTGAAAATAACGTATCAGTACATACACGTCAGGGCGTAAATGTTCAGTATGCTGCGCTTGCCGTATGAACACAAAAAAAGAATGTCCTTATTGGTTCAAGTCCAATAAGGACACTCGGTATGGTTGCGGAGACTGGACTTGAACCAGCGACCTTCGGGTTATGAGTAGTATATTATATTTTACTCACGCTTTCATACCATATCATCAAACCGCATAACAAAGCCATTTTAACAACTTTTACTTTTCATATTTTACCGTACTTTGTCCGCTGTTTTTATATGTGTAGCGGACAAATAGCGGACAGAATTTTTATATAAAATATCATCTATATTTTTCTATTTTAACATCCACAATGTTATACGTTTCTTGATTTCTTATGTATATCCCAAACAAAAACGCCCCAAATATCTTGGGGCGTGATATGCTGTTTTCACTTTTTCTTTCGGAGGTTATCCCTCCTATTCAAGAATTGGCTAAGTGAGAACCACTAAGAGCCTCAATAAAAAACTCCTTGAAAAAGATATGACAATTATATTAACATTTCCGCTCCGAAAACTCCTTGTGTTCCTTATAAAAATCATAAGCACATTTACCACTATATCGGCATAAATACAGACTTTTCAGCTGTTCACTTCTGTTATAAAAGCCTTTTTCATTTTTGGAGTGCGTATTCAACCTTTTAATACATTTGCCTATACTTCCGACATATAAAAAAACCGCTTACGGCGGCGGATATGTTAAGCATTCCGCCGCATAAAGCGGCTTTTATTCTGTTCTATTTTCTTTCAATACTTTTAATTGTGGTATTTTAATTATACATCAGCACCGTTGTTATTCAGTTTCATCTTCAACATATTCCATTATATCGCCGGGTTGACATTCAAGCACTTTACATAACTTTGATATTGTTCTTGTATCTATGTCACCTACTCCAGTTCTTATTTTTTGTAAAGCTGACTGACTTATTATATTTTCTTTTCGTATCCTGTACGTTGTATATCCCTTTTCTTTAAGCAAATTCATTAATTTATCATACTTTATAGGCATAATATAAAACTCCTCTTGACATTCCGATATTTTTATAATAGAATGTAAGCAAGAGGAATAACAACAGTTATTTCTGCAAGTTGTTAAAATAAATTTAACCGTCTACTGTGCAGAGTAGGCGGTTATTTTTTTATGTATTTGATTATCTCAAGTGTAATTAATAAAATTATCATCTGTATAAATAAATCTAAATCCATATTGACACCCCCATTCTATAAAAGGTGTCAGAAATAACCGCTTTCCCCTTGCTCTATTTATATTATACTATATTATATGCACGTTTACAAGTGTATATAATATATAAATATATTCACTCGATTTCGTGCATATTGTATATTGATTATACACGATTATGCGTGTATAATATAACCATAGTCAAGGTTGACTACACAAAAAAAACGAAAGGAGCAAAACACAATGAGAAACATTCACACAATCCGCCGCATAGTTGCAACTATGGCAAACAGGTTGAAGAAAATGGGCTTAACACTTTCCGCCGCCTTTAAAAAGGCTTGGGCATTGATAAAGGGTAAGGCTATTGAAAGCAAGATTGCCGGAGTAACAAAAGGAAACAGACAAAAGGCATTACACAGACTACTTACACATTACACACCTAATCAAGTAAACGTATGGCTTGAACGTGACAAGGCGAATTTACACGATAACAACGCAGTAGCCGTTATGATAAGTGTGAATAGGTCTGTCGCTTACAAAATGGGCTATATTTCGTCAAATTTAGCTTATGTAATATCAGCAATAGTCGATAAAGGAATTAGGCTTAAAACCACCTTTAAAGAAGTCAGAGGACATTATACCAAATATATGAATTATGGGGCAGTTATAACCTTGCAATTATCATAAAAGAAAAAAAGCCTTGTATAAGCTACCAACTCATACAAGGCAAGTGCATTACCACCAGAAGAGGAAATACACACAAGTTTATCACACAAATAAATTATAGTGCATTTCCTCTATAAAGTCAATATTATTAGGAGGATTTAATAATGAACCGAAATAATTTCTTTGCTTTTATAAGCTCTAAAGATGAAAATGATATTCTTACCGTTAAATACGAAACAAAAAATAAAGAAACCGTTACCGAACAATTCAAGCACAAAAAATTACACGCTTGTCCTTTTTGCGGCGGCAAGGCTCGTTTAATTCCGCTTAGTTCATACGGTAGCCCTTGTGTAAAAGTACAGTGCGAACATTGCCGCTCTTGTACTGTTATAGCCGTTACCGGTCAAGATATGATAACAAAAAAATTTCACGATTGGCTTGATGTTCTATCGGATGTTATAAAGCGTTGGAACACTCGCACGCATACAGCTTAACGAAATAAAGTGCCTACCATTCGGTAAGCGTTTGATATAACAGTTGTTAATATATTTTTGCTGTTTTTAAATTTCTTTCAATTATAGCGTGCGTGTGCGTGCGCGAACACCTTAACAAAACTTAACAAAAATCAATTTTCCGCCGCTTGCATTTTTCATTTTAAGGGTATATACTGAAACAAAAAGGAGGCTACAAGCTATGAAAAAATTTATATTAGGTTTTATAACAGGCGGTATAATCTGTGCGACCGCAACAGGTTTCGCCGTAGAATATGCCGTAACGGCTAACCCGTTCCCTGTTGCCGTAAACGGTACGGAAACAGCGATAGAGGGTTACAACATCAACGATAATACATATTTCAAATTACGCGACGTTGCCGACGCTGTAGGCGGTTTCAATGTTGGATTCAGTGACAACACTATTACGATTGATACCGACACCGCCGCACAACCAACACCAACACCGACTTTAAAACCGTCAACAACTTCCGACTTATCGCCTTTGCCAGAAGTCGCAATCGAAGTAATAGACGGTGTGCAGTATGTTCGCAAAGAAAATATTGAAGAAATGCTTGAAGATATCGGGTTAGGTCAATACAAATTTACATCTGTTGTATTTTATGATAGCACCCGTGATGACGGCAAAGCCATTCTTGAAAATGTACCGCACCCCGAAGACACTAACTCCCTAATTCCATATGATTATTATGTTTCAACTGTTATACCCACTATAAATAGTTTGAGATAATACAAAGACCTGTACTATTCTTGTGTACAGGTCTTTGTTTTTTTAATTTTCCAACTCTGATATTTTTGCCTTTAGTTGTCTGATTTCTTCCATAATATCTTTTAAATCATCGGTATTCAATAGACGGTTGCCGTTCTGCATAACCTTTGTCGCATTTAATTCTATTGATGACATTGCCCCGATTGCAAGGTTATTACCGCCGTTTGTAGTCTTAATGCTTGTATATCCGCTTAATAATATACCGCTTTCATCAGACCATTTATATATCGTCTTGCCCTCGTCGTTCACATATGAGCTGATATATCCAACTCTTAAATACTGTCCTACACTTGCGTCTTTATTTACATTGATGTCGGTATCTGATTCAATCTTTGCACCTCTTATTGTACCGCTGAAAATTCCGTTACCCTTTTCATCAAAAAATATTACAGGGTTTCCGTCAACGTCATATAACAGAAATACAAATTGTTTTTTATTGTCAACTTCATCATTACCGATATGTATTCTATCTCTTTGACTGTCCTTGATTATCAGCAAATCGCCGTCCAAAAGCAGTTTTTTGTTATCTGATTCAACGGGGTTTTGGGTACTGTTCACCGTACCGTGAAAATAGCTTGTTTTCAGCTTGTTCGCTCTGCCGGAGTTTTTTTGAACGGTTTTTAACAGTTTACCCATATACCACGCGTGGTAATACGGATTTGCTAACGTAGGCTGACCGATTGTTACTGACGGCTGTTTTGCACTATACGGATAATACTTCATTGACACAATTCGTTTTTTATGCTCGATATCGCCCTCAAAGACGTGTACCGTATCACCCAACGCAATTTTATAAAAATCACCGTACTCGGCAAGTTTACTCAAATCAACCACGTCACCCGTGATTGTCAGTTGAGGGCGGTCAAGTCTAAAATCGTTACCCTCGCCCTTTAAGTCCCACTCACCAAACGCTTTTAGCTTTTCGGGGTCGTCATAATCGCTGTAATCTCGGTACGCCTCACGAATACCGTACTTCTCGATACCCTCTTCACTTTCTATATACGGCTTACCGCCGTTTACAGATGAAATCGTCAAATCGTCCTTGCCGTACATATACAGTCTTGTCGTCAGCTCTTGCGTGCTTCTCTCGACTGAAAGACTTGTCATATTCTTTTTTATTGACATTCTCACGCCGTTATCTTTTCCGATACGCTCCACAACCGCAAATCGGTAATTGTCGTAGTATATTTCACCTCTGCCGTAAGCCTCTATGACGTTTTGAATTACGTCATAAGTATTTATCTTATCAGTCGGGTAAAAGTCGATTTTAACGCCGTCTGCGCCTATTCTCGTCATCCCCATTTTCTTAAGTTCACTGTCGGATATAAGCTCAAACTTTGTATCGGCTATCGCAAGTTTTATAACGTCGTATGGGTCAACACCAATCGTTGATTTTGTCACGTCCGTATCATTGCCTATCGTAGTAAAATGATGTCTCATTGCGTCCTCATAAAATATCCTGTTGGCCTTTACCGTCATAATTCTTGAACCGCTGTAATCTCGTTTCACAGTTGTAATTCGATATGCCTGTCCCTCCACTGATACTATTCGATATTCTTGTATCAAATCTGCTTTTTCTTCTTTCATAGGATATTTAAAAGATACTGTCGGCACTTCCTGTAAGCTGTCATATACCGCCACTTCATATGCCTTATTTAAGTAGGCAAGGCAACCTCCCGTGAAATCTGTTTCGTTCCATTCGTGTAATTTGAATGCCATTGTTACTCACTCCATTTCATAATTTTAAGTATTATCATTTTGTCGGTAAACCGTTTCAAAACAGCTTACTTTTTTACTTATCCGCCGCTTTTGCTGTTTTCAAGTTGCTTTTTCAAGTATTCACGTTGTAAAACTGTCTGTTCGGTGGAGCTTGTCCAAGTTGTATTAAACTTACTTACTCCCCTATGATTATAAAACGACGTGCGGCGGTCAATATCTTCATCAAGCAACCGTCTTGATATTCTCGGGTGTCGGAGTTTTCTTAACCCCTTTCTTTTCAACTGTCGCACCCACTCAACAGATTTATCAACCTTTTGTGCTATTGCCGTATATGGCAACCCCTCAAGATATGACATTCTTATAACTTCTTTTTCTTCTTCCGGCAGTTCATTTATAGCCTCGCCGACTACTTGACTTATATAACGTCTTTCATCAGCGGCGGCAATATCATTTTCAAAATCAATTCTATTATCCGCTATGGTATCCCCTACCGTTAAATTATCAACCCCTTTCACGTCCTCATAAATTGACTTTATCGGCTTTGCAACATTCAATATATAATTTACCGTTTTTACGTCCATATTCATTTTTAAGGCTAATTCTGTGTATGTCGGGTATCTTCCGAGTGATTGCATAAGCTCTGAACGCTTACGCAATATTTGCCGCCTTTGACTGTAAACATATTCGGGCAAGTCCGAGCTTTTAAGTTTCCCTCGTTGTATTGCCGTTTGAATGTGATATTTTGCGTATGTAAGGAATTTATACCCTTTACTTTCATCAAAGCCTTTTACCGCCTCATAAAGTCCGAAATAAGCGTCCTGCATTACGTCCTCACAATCTTCCGCTTGTTCAATGCCGATATGCTTTATAATCGCAATTATAAACCGCCTGCAATTCATATATAAATCAGACATCAAACCTTTTTCGCCTTGCTTTATACGCTTAACAAGTTCTTCATTACTCATTGATATTCCGCCTCCCATATGATAAAATTAGTATAGCGGCGGCAATATCAAGTTTTATCAGGTTTTTATAAATCACAAATCGCAGTAAATTCCGAGTATTTCCGAGTATTTTGCATTACTCATTATTTTTATATACCGCCGCAAATCGTTGCAATATCTCTTGTTGCCGCCTTTTGCCCTCTTGCTTGTCAATGAGTTTTTCAGCATAAGCGATATACACATCCGCAAGCTTTACGATTATAACCGCCTCATCAGCCGTAAACAAATTATTAAAATAATCTCGTTTATATTCACCCACAAAATTGCCGTTCTTTATGTATAGCTTTGCATAGTGATTGGCTTGACGTTTGTAATATTCAACTTTATTCTTTGTAAGTTGTTGTATCGCACTCGGTAATATATCTTTTATATGTTCCAATGTATGCACCTCTTTAGTTACTGTTCCACAAGTCCAATTTACCCCTTATATCAAGCGGTACATTTTCGCCCTCGTTTAACCTTACATCTAAGCCATGCATATAAATCTTATGCAACACCTCCGCTTTTGCAAGCTCTATTACTTGGCCATCGTCAAGGTTTGGATAAACCTCTTTTATTTCGTCTACTATTTTCTTTATACCTAAGTCCATATTGTTTTACTCCTTTTTATCTTGTCCTACTTCCTATCGTTTGTCCGACCAATAGGGAGGAACTAAAAACCGCATACCTAAGCCGTTCTTTGTGCAATTCCTACTTTCCTACCGATTTTCTTAGTGTATAGCTATATATGTGTAAAAAAAAAACATATATATTTTTATTTTTTTATTGTTTATATAATATATATATAATATTTAGGTAGGAAAGTAGGAATTATATAAATATATATAGGTTTTATGCGGTTTTTCCGCTCCTACCTTTTTCCTACTTTGTTCCTACTTTCCTACTATATAGCTTATTAACTATACTTTTATACCCATTCTTTAGGAACATCGTTTACAGAAATATCCTTATATTCTTCTTGTGACAAAACTGCTTTTACATAATACGCTCTCACACCATATGTACTTAAATGATGAACGTATTTTCTTTGCGGAGTACGCAAAATATACCCACGTTCCGCAAACTTTGGCATAACTGCACCGTAATCAAAGCCGTTTTGTTGCAAACATTCAGTAAGTACATTCTTATTAATTGCGGCAATTCCGTTTTCAATTTTGCCCCATATCTGACCGTTATTATTGATTGAATTATCAAACCTATTCTTATTTTGGGCAACCCAACCGCACAACCATTTATAAGCACGTTCCACAATGTCAACTTCTGATTTTGTAGCCATAAACTGCTTAACGTCATTTACATTCAAGTTACATTCGTCCTTAAAAATATACTTAACCGCCAAACTATCGGCAAGCAACAAGAAAGCCATTGCCATACATTGCTTATCCGTTGTATCGGTGTCCGCCTGCAATTCTTTCAAAATATCTCTGTAACTGTTTATCAAATCCTTTTCTTCTTTCAGTCGGCTTATAAATTCACGTCCTGCAAAGCCGTAATTATTACTTACAACATTCATTGTATAATTGCCGTCCTCAATAACTGTATCTTGTACTTCAAGACTTATAACTCTGTTAATACTTCCGCCGCCGCTGTTATCCTTTACGATATTTTCTTCACCCGAACAAATAAAGCAATTCTTCCACTGCTTAACTTGCCTTATGCCGCCGCTTGCCGCTCCTTGCGTTTTATTCATACCCTCTGTGAGTGTCATAATCATTTGATTAAATGAAGTGTTTCCACCTTTAATCGTCTGCAATTCATCAAGAATACAAGGCAGAGAATACATAAAAGCCGCCGTTTCACTTATGCCGTATGCAGTGCCGTTAAGTGTCCTCACAAGTCCGCCGCTCGGTTTTCCCCATACACTCGCCGCCACATTCAAGGCTACTGTTTTACCTGCTCCCGTTCCGCCCCAAAGATGAACAATAAAAGGTAAACCGCCTATAATTTCTATCAAAGGGGCGGCAAAGCTCGCCGCCATTGTAAGCCTTAAATAAATATTTTCCCGAAGTTTTAAACAGTGTTTTCTCCACAATTCATAATTGCCCTTACTCTCTATCGCTCTGTATATCCCCGAAAATTCCGTTATGCTGTCGCATTTCACCTTATCCGAATACGGTACAAATTCGCCGTCTTTCCACCCCAAACGATTTACGGTATGCGATACTTTAATCAAGTTGATATTCTTCTGCATTAAGCATTGCAAATACTTAACAATATCTTTTGCTGTTTCAGAAGTTACGTCTATACTGGAATTTGCCAATCGAATAATTTTCGTATTGCTTGCAATCACTTCACGTTCAACTTGTACTTTTTCCCAACGATTTCCGACGCAAAAAGCAAGTACAACCTTTTCACAATTATCTTGTATATTCCTTAATCTCTCAACAATTAAAAGCGGGTGTGAGCATATCGGCACAAGAATAAAATCCCCGTCTTTTGTTTTTGCCGTCTTTTTTACTCCCTCGTCATTTAAAATATAGTTACCGCAAGAATAAATGCCCTTTATATCCTCATATCCCTTTGGCATTGTACTAAGCTCCGCAACACCCGATACATTCGCCGCTATTTGCCTTTGAATATATTCTTTTTTAAATTGTTTAAGCTGTTCGTTGAATCTTGTTAATTGCTTTCGTTCCCTTGCCTCTGTACGAATTGTATTAATGCACTTTTCTTTTGTTTCCTTATCGTGAGTTTTGTATATTTCATCTAATAAATCACCGACCGTATCAGTGTCATATTCATACTCAAAAGCATTTTTACATATCTCTTTTATGTCATCATTGCTTAAACATTCGCTCAATATTTCTCACCTCTTTCGTATATATTAAATCTCTTTTATCCTCAAAGGTTCCGTTCGCCATTACGTCACAAAAATAATCCGCTATATCAATCTTTTTTACCGCCTCTGTGTATTTGTCTGAAAAATCGGTTACTTCGTCCGTAGGCTTGTAATTCACTATAATACTGTGTAATCGTTGACGATACCGCAGTAAAGCCGTTTCACACCGTTTAAATTTTGCACTATATACATTTTTGACTATCCTGTCCGTTTCCATTTTTTCTTTTGTGCCGTTTTCTTTACTGCACTTCTGCTTAAAGTCTATCCCCAAGCCGAAAGCGTCATTTAAAATCTTAACCGCCCCGATAAAGTCGGTTTTGTAAAACAGTTTTGTAAATTCAATCACATCACCGCCCACACCGCAACCGAAACACTTGAATATATTTTTAGTAGGGTGGATTGAAAATGACGGCGTTTTCTCGTGATGAAACGGACAACAAGCCTTGTTGTGCTTTAAGTTCACGCCTGCACGCTCCACAACGTCAACTATACTTACCCGTTCTTTTATGTACTCCGCATAATCTGTCATATTGCCCTACTCTGCTATTTTTCTTATTCCCGCGGCGGTTATCGGTTCGCTTTCAGTCGTTCCGGTACATAGATAATTATTAAGCACGTCCATATTAATAAGGTACTTCGCACCAATCTTTACCGACGGTATTTCTTTAGTTAATATAAGGCGGCGGAGTGCTTTTTCCGTTAATGCTGTGTATGGATCAGCTTGCTTGATTTCTTCTATTGCTTGTTTTATTCCTCGCATATGCGCGGTTTTTCTCGTTGGTATGGTATTAATCATTTTTATCACGCTCCTTTAAATCATCAATTATTTTGAATATCTGCTTCTTTTCCGCCTCCGATAATTCTTTTCTTAATTTTCTTGAGAAATTACCGTCAGTAATTCCGAGTGCGTCAGCTATTCGCCATAAATGCACCCCGTTTTCTTTTGCTTTTCTTCTGATTTCAGTGTTAGACATATTTTATCCTACCTTTCTTTTGTTTTTGTTGTTATATATTATAGCATAAAATATTAAACAAGTCAAATACTATTTAACTTGTTTAATTTAATTATATTTTTTTATATTTTTAAAGACCGTCAAATTTTCATTGACTTGTTGCTGTTGTTGTGTTAATATATAAATAATATTAAAACAATTAAAGGGCGTGTAAAAATGGAAATAAATAATGTTACAATAGGTAACCGCATAAAAGAACTAAGGACTTCAAAGAATCTTACACAAGAGGATATTGCAAAGATGGTAAAAGTATCTAAAGCAACTATCAGTAATTACGAAAAAGGAAAAGTTTCGCCGCCTATCGAACTTCTTATAAAACTTGCGGAAAGATATGACGTGTCTATTGATTGGTTATGTGGTTTAAGTAATGAAGAAATACCTCGTCTTATGTCATATGGAGATGCCTTTTTTAGATTAGTAGAAATTGATAAAGTTATCGGTTTTTCTGTGGAAGATGTTACTTTTTTCTCTAACCTTAGAGGTACAGCCGTTTTATTTGACGCAACATTGACTAAAGCATTAGAAGAATATCAAGAAATGGTAAACTTAAGAGATAACAACACAATAAGCGAACATTTATTTAATCTATGGATTTCAGACAAAGTACAACAACTGGATAAGCAATATCGACTTCTCTCAAACCAAACACTTAAAAACCTAAAAAAAATGGATAAAGACTTAGAAAAATCAATTAAGCAAAAGGAAGGTGAAACAAATGGCAACAGTACGAAAAAGGGGTAACACATATCAAATAAGAGTATCTTGCGGCTATGACTGCGCGGGCAAGCACATTGAAAAATCAATAACTTGGAAACCGTCGGCAGGAATGACAAAAAAGCAAATAGATAAGGAGCTTGAACGTCAAAAAGTGTTATTTGAAGAAAAATGTATAACGGGACAATTTCTTGACGGCAACATAACTTTCAATGACTTTGCTCAAAGGTGGTTTAATGACTATGCAGATAAACAATTACGCTCCCTAACTGTAACACGATACAAGGAGCTTATGAACCGAATAACCCCCGCAATCGGACATATAAAACTATGTAAATTACAACCTCATCATTTAATGGAGTTTTATAACAATCTTTCAGAGGACGGCATAAGATTTGACACAAAATACACACCTTGCAGTGATTTCAAAGAAATACTTTCCGCCTCGGGCTATACTCAAAAAATGTTATCAGAAAAAAGCGGTGTTTCACTTACTGCAATACGTTCTTGTATAAACGGTAAAAACGTATCTAAAAACACAGCCGATAACATAAGTGCAGTGTTAAACCGCAAAGATATTTTCGCAGTTGCAGAGGGTAAAACAAGGCTGTCCGATAAGACTATATCAGAATATCACCGCCTCATATCGTCTATACTTACGGCGGCGGTACAATGGCAAGTTATACTCGCAAACCCTTGTGACAGAGTTAAACCGCCAAAGGTTGAACGTAAAGAGGCGGTAAGCCTTGATGAAGTGCAAGCAAATGAGTTGATTACTTGCTTACAGTCCGAGCCGATAAAGTACCGCACCGCTGTTATGCTTACATTGTACACAGGTTTAAGACGTGGTGAAGTATGCGGCTTGGATTGGTCCGATATTGATTTTGAAAACGGACTTGTTAAAATAAATAAATCTGTACTGTATTCAGCGGATAAGGGAGTTTATGAAGATACCACAAAAACAAACAGCTCCAACCGTATTATAAGCATACCGTCGGCAATGGTGCAGTTGTTGAAAGAATATAAAATCGAACAATCAAAGAAAAAGTTGTTAATGGGTGATATGTGGAATAATAGCGGTAAAGTGTTTACTTCCGAAAGCGGCGGAATGATAAACCCCGATACTCTTTCAACGTGGTTTAAAGGCTTTATAAACCGCCATAACTTACCCGATATTCATTATCATTCATTAAGACATACCGCCGCAACATTGCTTATTGCAGGTGGCGTTGATATTGCAACGGTTTCAAAAAGATTAGGTCACGCCGATAGGACTACCACTTTAAATATTTATACTCACGCAATTAAATCAGCCGATAAAGCGGCGGCGGATAAATTGCAGGACATTTTTACACATTCAAAAATAGGCTAATTTTATACCATAGCGGACAAATAGCGGACAAAATACGAATTTTAATAATATTCCGAAAATACAAAAACGGCTCAAACATAGTGTTTAAGCCGTTTGCAAATGGTTGCGGAGACTGGACTTGAACCAGCGACCTTCGGGTTATGAGCCCGACGAGCTACCAACTGCTCTACCCCGCGATATTTAACTTAGTGCCTCTCTCAGAGTGCTATAATAGTATAGCACACCCTAACTTATTTGTCAAGTGTTTTTTTATAATTTTTACATTTTTATTTTTTAAACCTCAATACTATTGTTTTTATCCGTGATTTAGTATATAATGTAAGTATTATTTCAAAGGAGAGATGATTAATTTGGAGCGTTTTCTTTCAAATCTGCGCGTACGTCTTGAAGAACGTATTTCGCCGAATATGATGCGTGTAATACGTCCGTTTATGACGGTGCAATTTGTTATATTTATGCTTTTGGGCATTGTGAACACTGCCGTATCGGTCGGCACAGCCACATTACTTGACATTCTTCACAATGCGTTTCTTGCACCGGACAACCCACTGCGATTAATCGCCGAACACTCACGTTCCAACTTTATATTCGGATATATAGTCAGCATAATAACATCATTCTTTTTAAACTGTCACTTTACGTTTCACCAACGACCGACACTTAAAAAGTTTCTCAAATTTCCGATAAGCTATATACCGAATTTCATATTTCAATACCTAATGGTATTCATTTTTACGGCTTTAAACTTAAATTCGACGCTGGCATACATTTGTGCGGCGATACTCGGCACACCGCTTACGTTTGCGGCAATGAAACTAATGGTATTCAGCCGAAGAAAATCAACTACTTGAGGTGATATAAATGCTTTCACACATATATTCCTGCGGACTTTCGGGTATAGACGGATTTTCCGTATGCGTAGAAACGGATATTTCAAACGGTTTACCCGCATTTGATATAGTAGGCTTACCCGACGCCGCCGTTAAAGAGGCAAAAGAACGCATACGTTCTGCCATAAAAAACACAGGCTTTCGTTTTCCCGCAAAGCACATTGTCATAAACCTTGCCCCTGCCTCCAAGCGTAAAGAGGGTTCGGGATACGATTTACCTATGGCACTTTCTATTATATGCGCTACGGAACAGATTTATGCACCAGACTTAAGCAAATGTGCGTTTTTCGGCGAACTTTCGCTTGACGGCACCGTACAACCGATAAACGGCATACTTCCTATGGTTATTTCGGCGTACAAAAGCGGTTTTACCGATATGTTTGTACCCACCGAAAACGCGGACGAGGCAGCAGTCATTGAAGGTGTAAACATATATCCCGTATCATCTTTGAAAGCATTATGCGACCATTTTTGTGACATACAGAAAATTAATGTACATAAAATTGACCTTACCAATTATTTTGCGTCAAGTGCTTCAAATGTACTTGATTTTTGCGACGTAAAAGGTCAGGAGAACGTCAAGCGTGCGCTTGAAATTGCCGCCGCCGGCAATCACAACGTACTTCTTATAGGCAGTCCCGGAACAGGTAAAACAATGCTTGCACAACGTATGCCGAGCATACTTCCAGACCTTTCGTTTGACGAAGCTTTGGAAGTCACAAAAATACATTCAATCGCCGGACTTTTACCGAAAGACCAACCGCTTATTTTAAACAGACCTTTCAGAAGTCCGCACCACACGATTTCATCTGCAGGTTTGTCGGGCGGAGGTTCAACTCCAAAACCGGGTGAGCTTTCCCTCGCACACAACGGCATACTTTTCCTTGATGAATTACCTGAATTCAGACGTGATTCGCTTGAAGTTTTGCGTCAGCCGTTAGAGGACGGAAACGTCACAATTTCAAGAGTAAACGCAACTCTCACCTACCCTTGCAACATTATGCTTATAGCAAGTATGAACCCTTGCAAATGCGGTTATTTCGGTGACAGTCGCAGACAATGTACCTGTACTCCGACACAGGTTAACCGTTACCGCAGTCGAATATCGGGTCCGTTGCTTGACAGAATTGACATTCAAGTTGAAGTATCGAATGTTGATTATGAAGATTTAAGCTCGACCGAAAACAGTGAAACAAGTGCCGAAATAAAAAAACGCGTAAACAAAACACGCAAACTGCAACTTGAAAGATACAAAGATTACAATATCTACTCAAATTCACAGCTTGACGCAGGTATGCTTAAAAAATTCTGTCCGCTCGGCGAAGAAGAAAATGCAATTTTACGTGCCGCATTCGACAATCTCGGTTTGAGTGCAAGAGCACACAGCCGTATTTTGAAAGTCGCTCGTACCATTGCCGACCTTGAAGGCTCGGAAAACATAAAAAGTGAACACATAGCTGAGGCAATACAATACAGAAGTCTTGACCGCAAATATTTTGAATAGCCAAAACTCAGTAAATGATTAATCGTTCACTGTACCGGAATGTCAGCAAATTATCCGGAACGTGCATAATATTATTTTTATTATAATTTACAGCTATAAAAAAATGACAGGCAAGCCTATCTTCGATATACGGCTTGCCTGTACACTTTTATCTATACGCTGACGCAGTAAACCTTAATTGTTTACTGCGTTTTTTATTGTTCTTCAGGATATTTCAGTCCCCACTCATTACGAATATCGGTCATAATTTCCATAACGTCTTTTGTATATTCCCTAAGCATACAACCGCTTCGCTTTGAAATCTCCTCCTCCATATCCTCCATTTCATACTGCAACGCTCTTTCGATTTCACCCTCACAGATTTCTTTCCGCTCGCCTGTTTCGGTGCAGACAATCGTCGCCTTACACGCTCTCGGATATTCCATAATCTCGATATATCCCTTATCACCGCATATAACACATCTTTTCGGTTGTTTTGTATGAAGCGACAATGAAATAACCGTCATTTGTCCCTCTTTGTTCGTCATAACAATTCCCGACATTTCATCAACACCGCTCGGTGCAAATTTTACCGTTGAAATTACATTGTCGGGCTTTGACTTCAAAAAACATCTTGCAAGCGAAATTGCGTAAACACCTATATCAAGCATTGCTCCGCCTGCCAAATTCATATTAAAAAATCTGTTTTTCATATCATAGTCCTTGTAACTTCCGAAATTCGCCTGTATCATACTCACGTCACCGATTTCGCCGTCCGCAACAAGTTTCATAAGTTTTTTGTATAGCGGCATATGATAAATCGTCATTGCCTCGGCAAGTACAAGATTTTTCCCGTCAGCCTTTTTCAAAGCCTTTTCCAATTCAACGCTGTTTAATGTTATCGACTTTTCACACAAAATATGCTTTCCGTTTTCAAGTGCTTTCATAATAAAATCAATATGCGTGTTATGCGGTGACGTTATATAAATAACGTCCACATTGTCGTCATAAAACATATCGTTCAAATCGTCATACACCTTTTCAATGCCGTACTTATCAGCAAAATCAACGGCTTTGCTGTGCGTTCTGTTGCCTACAGCGTAAAGTTTGCACCCCATACCTTGCATTGCCTGCGCCATCTGATTTGCCACAACTCCCGTACCAAGCACCGCCCAATTTAATTTATCCATTATATACTCCTTTCTCAGTGTGGCATTGCCGCATAGCTTTTATCAATCGTGATTACACAATAATATGTAGGATATTTTTTCTTTACCATATCATTTATCGCTTTCTTGACTTCCTTGTCGGTCATATCCATATTATGCGGAACAACGCAGTCAAATATTACGTTTGTGTGCGTAATACCATACACTATACGCAAGTCATGAATTGTCAGACGTTCGTCAATCTCTTTTACCTTTTCACCAATCCAAATTCTAAGGTCGTTCACTGTATTGTCCTTTGTCGAAATCGGGTCAAAATGCACAATCATATGAAGTCCTTCATCATTCATAAAATCACGTTCAATATTATCTATGACGTCATGATTTTTCATAGCATCACCTTCCGCCGCCATTTCAACATGAACACTTGCAAACTGTCTGCCCGGTCCGTAGTCGTGTACCATTAAGTCGTGAGTACCCAAAACACCGGGATAGCTTAAAATCTTTTGACGAATTTCTTCAACCTGTTTGTCCTCCGGTGCTTTTCCGAGCATAGGGTCAATCGTGTCTTTTACAAGTCCGAAACCGCTGTACAAAATAAATACCGCCACACCAAGACCCATCCAGCCGTCAAGCTCAAAGCCGACAAAATGTGATAATATCGCCGCAACCAACACTGCACCTGTCGTTATAACATCATTACGGCTGTCTGCCGCCGTTGCTATAAGCGTGTTTGAGTTAATCATTTTACCTGTTTTCGTATTAAACAATGCCATCCACGTTTTAAGCAAAATCGAAAACGCAAGCACACCGACAGTAACCCAACTGAATTCAACCGCTGACGGATGAAGTACCTTATCCAAACTGCTTTTGAACAGTTCAACGCCGATTACCATAATAAGTACGGCAACCATAAGTCCCGACAGATATTCATACCTCCCGTGACCATAAGGGTGTTCTTCATCTGCCGGACGGCTTGCAAGTTTAAAACCAAGCAGACTGATTATGCTTGATGATGCATCGGATAGGTTGTTTACCGCATCGGCAGTGATAGAAACAGACGCCGACAGTGTTCCGACAATTAGTTTGCTTATGAACAGTATCGCATTGCACACTATTCCGACTATGCTTGAAAATTTACCGTATGCCGTACGCACATCGGAATTTTGCGTGTTTTCATAGTCTTTTATAAATCTTTTTATAAGTAGTTTTGTCATCTATGTCACCCAATCTTTATAACATAATCATTCTCTTTCAATACGTCAAGTGCCTTTTGAAAAAATTCGTTCTTTATAAGTATATAATCAGTGTTGTACGTTGATACCGCAAAAATCGGTATTTTTGCATTTGCTAAAATGTCCGCAGCTCTCGCAAGTATTCCCGCGAGTGAAAAATCAAGTATACCCTCGATTCTGAACGCTCTCCAACCGCTGTCACATACAATCGTATTTTTCGGAACAAACTCGCTTGAGCATACAAGCGATAATTCCTCGTCAGTCTTGCCGACAAAACAAAACTCGTCATTAAAGTTCACTTCCGTAACATCGTTTATCTTGCATACCGCAAATTCTTTGTCTATTACCTTTATATCCATTTTTATCCCCTCAATTATTGTTTCTAATCAGTATAGCACATTTTGTTGCCAACTGCAACAAAAAAAGAGTCAAAGGCTCTTTTTTTATTTTCTGTGTTTTTTTATATGAATAATCTCAATAAAATATTTATACTGTCTGAACAAAATCAATCCGATTACATACACACCGCCCATAATTGCCAATTTAATAACGGCATTTATTGTTATACCGACGATATTTGTTGCGTCAATAGTAGCGTAACGCGTCAAAAAACCCGTAATGCAAACCATAACCGCAATACACACGTCCGGAATAAAACTTTTCAGAAATTTCAAAAAGCTAAATCCAAACGTCATTTTTATAAGCATAAAATATGAAATCATAAAATTAATATTATATGAAATCATTGCATTTCTTGCGACTGTGCTAATATCACCGAAAACAATTCCGAGTACAATACCTATCAGAGTAGTCGATGACGACAAAACACCCGTTATAAAAAGATTTTTCGTGTTGCCAAGGCTTTGGAATATCGCACCTGAGCTTGAATTTACCACCTGTGCCCAAACCGAAAGACTAAGCATCGCAAGGCAAGGAATTGCCGCCGCCCAATGCTCACCGAACATCATACAGATAATCTCATATGACGCAAAATACATATACGCACCGACAAACAATCCGAGCAATGAAAGTATCTTGACAATCTTCATATAATTCTCATATATATACGCCTTATCGTCCTGATACTCCGACAAAATCGGGTGTATAACAGGTGTTATGACGTGCGTCAAATTTTGTTCGGGATAAAGTGCAAGTTTATATGCCTTGTCGTAATATCCAAGCTGTGTATCGCCCATAAACTTCGCCACAAGCAAATTATCGGCATTTCTTGCAAAGTAGTTAAACACGTTAAACGCAAACTGATATGACGAAAACGAAAAAATCTTCTTCACACTGCCGAAATCACATTTAATTCTAAGTTTTATCCTTGTACTGCTGTAATTCCATATAAAATTGACCATAACCTGTATAATAGACTGCGCGGCAAGTGCGTAATATTTCAGTCCGAGTTTTGCCAATACAATTGCTATACCGCTGCTTACAACAGTTGTGGTAATCATACGAAGTCCGATACGCACGAACTTTTTTTCTTTCATTAAAAGTGCGTTCGGCACCATATTCATTGTCGAAAAAAACAAAGACACCGAAAGCAAGCATCCTATCGGTATGTACACGCTGTTGCCGTAAAATTTAGACAACGGCACAGAAAAAATCGCAAAAATTATTGAAAGCCCTACCGCAACATATAAATTAAAAGTGAATATATTCGACACATCATAGTCGCTAAGCTCCTTATTCTGAATAACGGCAGTGCCTATCCCCATATTCGCAAGCACAGAAAAAAACGTGGTAAAAACGGTCATTACACCGATTACCCCGTAATCCTCCGGTAAAAGTATTCTCGCCAAAACAGCACTGAAACCAAGCTGCAATATAACACAGCTGTAATTTGCGGCAGCATTGATAAACGCCGCCTTTTTGATTGATATATTTTTAACATCATTTTTTATCATCCATGTTTCAACTCCCTGTATATAATATATACACTAAAATTCAACTTGTCAAACATATTTTTTCTGACAAAAAAAGACAGATGAAACGGTTTAAATTTCATCTGTCTTTTTATCAGTCCATAGTTACAGTAGGCGGAATTTGTCCGCTGTAAGCAGGTACGTCAAACGATAATGTTGCGTCTGTAAATGACGAGAATATCTTTTCAATGCTTACCGCCTGCTTAACCGCCCAGCCAATATCCGTTGCATATTGGTGAGTACCCGGATTTTCAGGGTTCCAAAGCATTTTATAAAGTGTGTTCTGTCTGCCATCCGGACTGTTCACATAGTTTTCGCTTATCCACTTTGCACCGCCCTTAATAGCCGCCTCTACACTCGTCCAGCCTTGACTGTATGCTCTCTGTGAACCGTTTCCGACAGGGTTTGCGTCATATGCACCGATACCGAACAAGTTATAAACGGTTGTGCCGTTGACCTCAACACCTGTTGCAAGCTGTGAAGTACCGTTTCCGGACTCAAGGCAAGCATGTGCAACAAGGTAAACCTCGCTGACGTTATATTCTTTAGCCGCTTCAATGAATGCCGCTCCCATTCCTTTCATTACACCTTTATCGGCAAGATAATTATTAAGCGTTTCTTCGCTGACATTATTCGGTTTTGAAAGGTCAAGGAACTGATATTTATATGCGTCTGTATAGAAACTGTTCGGATTCATATATTCCGCTGTTTCGGACTCTGTCGCATATGACATTCCGCCGTTTCTCCAAATTTTCGGCGGTGGGTTCAAGCCCATCTGTATTCTTATAATCTGTGGGAATGATATGTCATATGACGTGTATGTTACAGTTCCCTCCGTATCCAAATCAGAAACTTCATCATTCAAATTGAATGGGTCCTTTGCGTCCGATTCGGTTACGTTGACAGTAAACGTCTGTTTCTTTCCGTTAGTCGTTTCAACCGTTATATTCGCCGTACCAACGCTGACACCGCGTATTCTGCCCGCTTGACTTACTGTCGCTATCTTTGTATCGTCACTCGACCATTTAAGCGTTTTGTTTCGTGCATTTGACGGTGAAACGGTTACTATCGCGTTAACACTGTCGCCGACTTTTATCGTCATTGCGTCAGTATTTTTTACGGATAAAGTCTGTACGTCAACGTATGAATTTACGACATTTACAAAGCACTTCGCCTCAAAGCCTCCGTCCTCCGTTGTTGCCGTTATCTCCGTCATACCGACGCCGACAGGCTTTACTCTGCCGTTTTCGTCCACACGTGCAATCTTTGTATTTTTAGATTTCCATGTTATGTTTTGGTTCGTTGCGTTTTTCGGGAATATTTCTGTCTGTAAAAGTCTGCCCTCACCGCCTGTGTAAAGCGTTATTGTGCTTGTCGGCATAAATATACCCGTTACAGGCTGTCTTACCGACAAAGTTGCGGTTGCACTCTTTTTTTGACTGTACAACATTGCCGTCAATGTCGCTTTACCGGGATTTTGTGCCGTTATATTACCGCCGCTGTCAATCTTTGCGATATTGTCATCGGACGATTTCCAAGTAATTTTTTTATCGGTTAAATTTATCGGATAAACCTTTGCTTTTATTTTTGCCTCTGCCGTACCGCCGTTTAGGTCAACAGCACCGTCGTCCCAGCTTAATTTTATCGCAACATTGGTTTTGTCGCTGTGGTCGAACGTGTAATAATTCTGCAAAACCATCGCATATCCGACAGAATCGTCACCCTCTTGAAGATAGTCGGAATTTACGGAATTTTTTATCATAACGCCCAAAAGCACACCGAGTACCGCCACTCCGACAGCAACTGAAATCAATGCCTTCAGCCTGTGTGCCTTTGCATACTCCCAAATTTCCTTTCTGAATTTCGGAAATTTAACGTATGCAAAATTTGAAAACTTTTTGCTCTTGCACAAAAGTTTCCAAAACTTCTTAAATACTCCGCCTACCGCATCCCAGCATGTTTTAATACCTTTAAATATCTTGCTGAGCCACGAAAACGGACTTTTATTATTCGGTTGTATATTTCTTGTTAATTTAGTTTCCATACCGAATTCAATCCTTAATAAAAAATGGTATTGTTTCTACAATACCATTTAATTCTATGACTGCACAGTAAAAAAGTCAATACATATGCACCATTGTTAAAAAAATGTTTACTTTTTAAACCTATTTACAATATATTGGTTTGCCATATCTTCAAGAGTGTCCTCCAAACCGCCAAGACCTTTGAAGTCGGGATTTTTTCTCTTTATTGCGTTTGTCAGAATGTAATCGCAAAGTGCAGGGTTTTTAGGCAAAAGCGGTCCGTGCAAATATGTTGCGACAACGTTTTTATACACAACACCCTCAACACCGGATTTTTCATCGTTTCCATAACCGTAAACAACTCTGCCGAGCGGTGTGTGATTACCGATGTAAGTTCTTCCGCCGTGATTTTCAAAACCGACAATTTTTTGATTTAGAAAATCATTTTCAAGTACGATATTTCCGATAAGACGTTTTTTGCCTTGTTCGGTGTAAATATTAAGTATATCAAGTCCTTCGATTGTTTCGTTTTCAAGCTTGTAATACTTACCCAAAAGCTGATAACCGCCGCACACTGCGACAAGTACACCGTTATCTTCAACATAATTTCTTATTTCGTTCTTGTGTTCCAAAAGTCTGTGGCAAACAATTTTCTGTTCTCTGTCCGAGCCGCCGCCTATGAACACAATATCAACGTCCGACAAATCAAATCCGCTGTCCTCACAGGTGTATGTCACAACCTCCGCGTCAATACCGCGCCACATAAGTCGCTTGCGCATACATTCGATATTGCCCCTGTCACCGTACAAATTCAAAAGGTCGGGATAAAGATGAAGTATTTTGATTTTCATTATGCCTCACCTCCGAGCTTTTTAAGTACCGCCTCTGTCGAATAAAGTGCAGTATAATTCACAAGTACATAGACAACTTCGCTGTCCGTTTCAAGACATTTTGTAATTGCGTCCGCCATATCCTGCGTCATACGGTCAACCTTTATATCCGAATACTTAAATCTAAGACTTATATCGTAAACTCTGATACCTGTTGTTGTAAGTGTGTTCAGGTTTTCGTCCGCAATTTTATCAAAGTCCACGTCCCACAGCCACGACACGTCACGACCATCATTAGCCTTGTCATTGATTGCGATTATAACGTCTTTCTTACGCTTGTCCGTATTTACCGTTGCAATGGCTTGGTTAAATCCTGCGGGATTTTTTGAAAGACTTAGTATAACGGGCTTGTTGAATTTGTATTCCTGCATTCTGCCGATTTGCGGTTTGTAGCCTGTCAAAAGTTTTGCGAAATCATCCGTTTTTTCTCCCAAAACATTTAGTGCACCGTATACGGCAATAAGGTTATATATATTGTAAAAACCTTTGTAATTTATCACCATAGGCTGATTGTTTATCGTAAACTTCATCGGTGTGTCAAGCGATACATTCTTGACTTCAAAATCAATCTCAGGTCGCTTGAAACCGCACGACGGGCAATAAAAATCGCCGAGCTGACTGTAATGATAGTAATTGTACTTCTGTTCCTCACCGCATACAGGACAGAAACGTCCTTCCTTTGTATCGTCAAGCTGCGGAAGTACCTTTTCGGATATTCCGTAATAATAAGCCTTGACGTTTTCCTCTCTGCCGAACTGAACGCACAGCGGATCGTCACCGTTTAAAACAAGTTTTAAATTCGGTACTTTTTTTATTGCACGCTTGATAATATCCGAAGTAATGTCAATTTCGCCGTATCTGTCAAGCTGGTCACGGAATAGGTTCGTTATAACCATAACATTGGGCTTTACATAGTCAAACACTATCGGTGTGTACGCCTCGTCAATTTCAAGACACGCATAGTCCGCTTTTAATTTGCCGAATATACTCATTTCCTGTAAAACGGTGGTTGCAATACCGCTAAGCATATTCGCACCGAGCTTATTGCAAATAACCTTATATCCCTTTGCCTCAAGTGCCGATGCCATAAGATTGTTTGTCGTTGTTTTTCCGTTTGTGCCGCAAGTTACGATTATCCCCTTTGACACGCATTTTTCCAAGCCTTTTACAAGGTCGGGACATATTTTAAGTGCATACGCACCCGGCGAAGAAGATGATTTTTTACCTACTGTTTTTCCGACTATGGTAAGGATTTTTCCGAGCCATATCGCAAGAAGTTTTCTCATTACAGTTATTCCTTTCAACTAATATAATATATGATTATACTACACTTTCTTCCCTTTTGCAACTTTCTCTTTAAAGTAATGAGGTTTTTATGTTCTTACTTTACTTTTTTTCGTGAATGTGTTATTATTGACACGAAATAAACATTAACATATCGAAAGAATGACGTAATTATGACAGACTTTATAACGCAGATTGATTTTAATATTTTAAACGCAATTCAAAGCATACGCAATCCGTTTCTTGATACAATTATGCCACTTATAACGTTTTTAGGCAGCGGCGGCATTGTATGGGCTGTAACTGCACTTATAATGCTTTGTTTTAAAAAATCACGAAAAACAGGTATTGTAATAATAGTTTCACTGCTTTTGGGATTATTCCTTTCTACAATGGGGCTTAAAAATGTAATTGCACGTGAACGTCCATATAACACCGAAGGAGCGTTGCTTACAGTTGAAAATCTGCTGATAGGCGCGCCGTCGGGAAGATTTTCGTTTCCGTCCGGTCACGCAATATCTTCATTTTCCGCCGCAGCGGTTATTTTGCTGTACAGCAAAAAATTAGGTATACCGGCAATTATTCTTGCGGCTTTGATATGCTTTACAAGGCTGTATCTGTATGTACATTTTCCGTCCGACGTTATTTGCGGTGCGTTGTTCGGAATATTGCTCGCGTTCTTGTCAAACTTCTTAATCAATAAAATATGGGAGAAAATCAATGAAAGAAAATTATCAAATAATTCTAAACAAAACGATTGACGAAATTCAAAAAAACAATACCGTTCCGTCACTTCTTCTGCACAGCTGTTGTGCGCCTTGTTCAAGCTATGTACTTGAATATTTGTCGGAATATTTTGATATAACTATTTTCTATTACAATCCGAATATTTCACCCGAAGAAGAATTTTATAAGCGTGTCAGCGAGCAAAAGCGTCTTATAAACGAAATGCCTTTAAAGAGAAAGGTAAAGTTTATCGAGGGCAAATATGACTGCGAAAAATTTTATTCGATTGCAAAAGGGCTTGAAAATCTCAAAGAGGGTGACGAGCGTTGCTTTAAATGTTACCGACTTCGCCTTGAAGAAACAGCAAAAACCGCCCAAAAGGACGGTTTTGATTACTTCACTACCACGCTTTCGATAAGTCCGCATAAAAATGCTCAAGTGCTTAACCAAATCGGTCTTGAACTTGAAGAAAGCTACAGTGTTAAATATCTATGCTCCGATTTCAAAAAGAAAAACGGTTATAAACGTTCGTGTGAACTTTCGGAAATATACGGTCTTTATCGTCAGAATTACTGCGGTTGTATTTATTCAAAGCTTGAAGCCGAAGAACGTGAAAAAGCTAAAAATAATAACGAACAGCCGCTATCTGTGCAATAAATTCACGCACGCAAGATACAGGCAAAAGCGGTATCGGTGTAGACGCACCTATATGTGTTGCGTCTATGCCGTTTATTTTTGCCATCAATTCCGAACGTAAAACGTGAAATTCGTTTGTGACAAATACGGCTTGTCCCTCGTCCATTATCAACTTTGAATATTCAAAATTTTCATATGTGCTTGTGGAGTTGTCCTCTTTTATAATTCTGTCTTCTCTTATTCCGTGATTTAAAAGGTAGTTTTCCATTGCCTGTGCCTCTGAAATTGTTTCGCCTTTGCCCTGTCCGCCGCTGACTATTGCTATTGCATTTCCGTTTTTGTTCATATATTCAGCCGCTTTTTCAAGTCGTCTTTCAAGTGCCAAAGACGGTGTATCGCCTTTCAGTCCCGCACCAAGCACGATTATATAATCTTCTCTGTATGTCGCATTGTCACTTTTTCCGACAACGCATATAATTCCCGAATAAATCACAAGTACAATCATTCCGAACGTAAACAGACCTTTTATAAACTTCAAAAAGCCTTTTGTTTTGAACGCATCGTAAAACGTACTCCATAATATAAACATAATACCTATTGCAACGGTAAATGCCTCACCCACGCCCATTGATGTGGTTGACGCAAAATAAAGTCCGTCTGCCGAAAAAAGCAATCCCAATATAAATAATATTACTCGCATATACTGTCTCCTTATATTATTGAATATTCCATACATTCATAATGTAGCTTTGTGCCGATGTCTACACCCAACGGCAACAGTGCCATTGCTATGAATAATTCTTCCTCACTTTCAATATCCGTACGCTTTAGGTACGCATATTCCCCTTCAATTCTTGATACAATATAATCCTTCGGTTCCATATTCGACCTCCATATTTGCTTTTATACTCATATAATACATTAACTATTATATCATTGTCAATAATTTTTTATTTTTTTGAAAAAAAGTGTTGACAAAAGCATTTTTATGTGCTATTATATTATCTGTCGTCAGACGTAAAACATAATATGCGTGATTAGCTCAGTTGGTAGAGCACCTGACTCTTAATCAGGGTGTCCAGGGTTCGAGCCCCTGATCGCGTACCACGAATACCGCTTAAACACTGGGTTTGAGCGGTTTTTGTTTTGTCCTTTAATCAATCTCTAAAACACTTTCTAACACTTTTCTAACACTTTTTATGCACTGAACATACCCTTTAGTCCCTGTCCCAATTCTCTCTTATGTTCCATGCTTATATGACCGTAAATGTTCATTGTAGTGCTAATATCCGCATGTCCAAGCCATTCTGATATATCTTTCATATTCCACCCTCTGAGAATAAGCATCGATGCACAACTATGACGCAAATCATGAAATCTAATGTGCGGAAGCTCATTTTTCTTTAAAACTTTTTGCAACTCGTGGCTAGGATAACTTGGATAATACGGTGTACCATCTTCTTTTGCAAAAATATATCCACTATCAGAATAACAATTTTTAAAAAAATCTTTATTCTTTTTTTGTTTTTCTAACAGTTTTTCTAACAATGGCTTCACATCATCCAAAAGAGGATATACGCGATTACTTGTTTTATTTTTAGTAGAATCTTTGGCAACCACTTGATTTTGCAGAACAACCGTATGCTGAATTACTATGGTATTATTCTCAAAGTCGACTGCATCCCACCGTAACCCCATAAGTTCGCTCCGCCTTAACCCGTATATAATAGTCATATATAACATATCGTGCAACATTGTACTTTTAGAAACTTCAAGCAACCTATTACACTGTTCCACTGTGTAAAATGAAGGTTTTACAGTGGTTTTCTGCATTTTAGGCAATCTTGCGTACTGACATGGATTATCTCTTATTAGTTCTTCACGAATGGCTTTCTTAAAAATCAAACTTAATATTGTACCGTGAATTTTTAGAGTTCTACATGATAATCCGCCAGGTTTACCATCTAACCTTCCCGTAACCGCCTTATAATTATAATATTTTTCAATATCTGCTATCTTCACATCTTGTAGCATTAAATTCTTTTGTTCAAAATACGGGATTAAATGGTTTTCCGTATCGGTTTTATATCCTTCGTATGTAACAATATCAACTTGCGTAATCACTTCTTTAAGCCACTTTTTTATGTATCCCACAAAGTCAATTTTATCAAACATATTGGGATTTTCATTATACTCCGCTAATAATCTTGTCAAAGCCGCTTCGGCTTCTCGCTTATTACCTTTCTTTGCATCAATATAGAGATTTATCCATTTTTGCTTTTTATTAACACGGAATACTGCGTAATATTTTCCGCCCTTTTTCTGTAGACTACCTCTCATATGTCATTCCTCCTTAACTTCGGTAGTCTGCTGACAATATTATTTTATCATCAACAGCCTACTTTATCAACATATTTTTTTAAAGTTGTACTCCTTTTAAATACTCAATCACTCCGAATTTAGGAATTATATATTTCTTGCCCAGTCTACGATTGGGTATATCGTTGTTTTTTAATAATTTATACGCTGTATTCTTACCGATGTTAAGAATTTCGCACAAATCTTTAATATTTATCACATCTTTATACTCTTCCAACAAATATATCACATCCATTCTCGTTCACAAATTAAATATTTTAACCCTTTTTCAGTGTACAATAAGTTTATACGTTCAAAAAACATTAAAATATCTAAGCTACACGAACGGCAATTTGCAAAATTGCTCCATAGGATTTTCACCTTCCCGGCGCTGCCCGGACTGCCCCCGATGCTTGCATACACGCCCTTAAAGCGCGGTCTACGGCTAGGCAGAAGTATCATTATACCAATATGACGTCTTGACCATTCAAACTTGCAATTTGATTTTTACTAGTGATATTTATCGCTCGACTACCTCTATGCAGTGTCTTGGCGTATCAAGTATAAGGCTCTTCCATATTGGAATGTATCCGTTTGCTCTTTATTATGCTACAGCGTTGTCTTCTGTGCTTTCTTTGTACATGAAAGGATTTTATTTATACGTAATAATATTTTTTGTAAACTTTGTAATGATGCCACAAATGATTCTTCGCTCATCATTAGCAGATTTCTTTATCAGAGAGTAAAGACACTCTTCCTCTTCATCTGTAAGATAGTTTTTATAGCTTCTGTATTCAGGCAATATATAAACCCCACCTTGATTACCTTGTTTCGTATAAACAGGAGCAATGCCACTGAGATAAACTATATCTCTGTCGATTGTATCTGTAGAAACATTAAATTCTGTCGCCAATTCGCATCGAGTTGATTGCTTTTTCTGGACAAGGAATTCGAGTATTTTTGTTCTTCTTTCGCTCACACATAATTTATCCCTCACGTTGCTCCCCTCCTTTCGGGAGCAGTATACCACTCAAACTCCGCAAATTTTTCCGAGTTTGAAAAAATAATTCTGAAAGTTTCAAACTTTTTTTCATTATCTTAGTCCTTTTCCTCTTTTTTTGAAAAAGACCTCATTGGCGGTGCTCTCATAAGACATTCAAAGACTAAAAAAACACGATTTTTTTCAATCGTGTCAGCCGTATTCGTGTATATACGCTTTGATTGTTCACGTGCGAGTTTTAAATCAGCTAAAATAAGCACATTGATTTTTTTAATAAATCATTCCCCATATGTTTTGCAAACAATAAAACCCCTCCAAGAAACTAAGCTTGAGGAGTTTTTACAATCAAATAAGCCTCATCAAACCATCGTTTTTTTTGATGAAGCTTTATGCTGCTTCTGAATTATAACTTCGTTCTATCACGAAGCATTTAATCGTGTTAATTTCACAGAAAACATTGTAAACTATATGTGGAGGTGAATTTTCAGTGCTATGAAACACGATATTTTAGGCGAACAAATAAAAAATGCCCGACTACATAAAGGGATATCACAAGAACAACTTGCAGAAATGTTGAATTGTAGTTCACGCCATATTATGGCGATAGAAAATGAAAATAAAAAACCCGGATACTGGTTGCTTTATAATCTTATACGAACTCTAAACATTCCTGCTGATACGATTTTTTATCCCGAACGACACAACATGCCACATAAAATGGATATTGCCATTGACGAACTGGTAAATATGCTATATCTGTGTGATGAAAAGACAATACACGCAATAACTGCCGCTGTTCAGGAAATAATCAAGTCCGAATGAAGAAGCGCACATCAGTGCGCTTCCTTCTAAAGCACTCCTAATCTTTTGAGTAACTTTACACAATCTTTTACGCCTTGTTCATACAAGAACGCACAGTCTTTATCCGCTAAAGCCGCATGCTTTGCAATATATAAATTTATTATATCGGCTTTCCCAGCTGACAATTCTGATAACACCGACTGCACTTTGCTTCCCAATTGTGTCAATTCTGTGTTAATTTCTTTGTATTCCTTGTTTTTCATTCGATAATGACTCAGTTTATGTTCTGTAATTTCATCAATTACCATTGAAATCAATTCCTGTTCAGTCATAATAAATATCTGCCTCCTGTTGATTCATATTGATTATATAATTCCCCGAAAAATTTGTAAATAATTCTGGAAATAATGGTAGTATTCTACGGAAAAAGTGGTTATGTACATCTTCTATGTAAACACAAAACCGACACCATTAGCCTGATGTCGGTTTCATCTTTCAATTTTTTATCTGTTTACTGTTTTATAAACCATCTGACGTCATCTTTGTTACTCTATAATTGCTGTTCTTGATTCTGCATCCCATGTAACTTCAAAGCCCATTTCTTCTGAAAGGAAGCGCAGAGGAACCATTGTTTTGCCATTTATAAGACGAGCTGGGACATCCATGGTGGCAGGTGTGTTATTTACTTCTGCATTAGTATCATCTATCGCAAATGTAACTGCTGTATTATCAAGTGTTGCTGTTGCTGTCTGTGTTTCCTGATTCCATTCAACATCTGCGCCCATCTGCTCAAATAAGAAGCGCATAGGCACAAGTGTACTGCCGTCTTCTATTACAGGCGGTGTTTCAAAACCAAGTATTTTGTCTTGGAATTGTACATATATATCACTTGCATTTAATACTTCATCTATTTTTTCAATAGGACAAGAATAGAACCCTTTTATATAACCGGAGTTGTCTTTTAAATAAAATTCAAATCTATTATCTTTTAGTTCAAAAACATCGCAAAGCAGACAATTTTCTAAAGGCAGGTCTATTATAGTAAAATATACCCCATCCTTTGATACAGCTACTTTCCCAGGCAGTTCTCTTCCATCATATGCAAGATTTGCAAATAAATAATCATGAACCTGAATAATTTCACCAATATCGACACTCTCATAGATAATGCCCTGCTTTGTAACACCATTTTGAGATAATGCTATATCCCCCATATCCTGTGTGAAATATCTATCATATTGCAGCTTACCATTTCTAATAAACAATTCATGTCCGTCGTTTATAATCGGTATACCACCGCTCTCATTGTATACATGCCAATTTTCGAAATCCGTTGAATAATATGATTTTTCCTCTGACACAACATTCATATGGGTTTCAGGGATATATTCACCATATTGAGAATATGTATTTATATAATACACTCCATTTATGTATGACATATCGCTTACATAATCTCCGGAATAAGATTTTAAAACATTAAAATTCTTATCCAATAAAATAATATTATCATCTCTAGTCGCATAATTAAGACCATGACGTTTATGATTTTTTTCCCTAATCATATATCCATCATTCGTTTCAATAACTTGTGAAGTAGGTATATTACTTGAATTTACCAACCTGTCCAGAAATTTGTAATTACTATCGGTGACTGCATTCCTCCAATTGACTTTATCTTTTGAATATGTGGCTTCCCATGCCGATGCATTGTGTGCAGAGCCATCATAATATACTGAAAAATACCCTTGTCCCGTATATACAACTCTATCTTTAGGGTCGATTCTTTCATGTTCAAAATCAATCGCATATGTATCATTGCTGTGGATAATTCCAATCATCATCATAATTATGCAAATTATTAACAATCTGTATGGGGTTTTCTTTATTATCTTTTCCATAATCTTTCTCTCCTTCATAGATTTTAAAACAATTTCTTATACTACCGTCATTCGCTGTGAATAAACCTGTTTTCATCTTATATTCTATCTCTTGGTTGGGTTCTAATACAATATAATACATTACTTGCGCTCTTGTATAAGAACCTTTGGATAACATTACCGGTTTTTTATGCAAATTCTCTAAATACAAAAATTCACATGAATCACTATCTAATATAAACTCAATAGTTTTTGTAGATTCTGTTGCATTTTTAAGTTTGATGTTATATGTTTCTATAACTGAATAATTCGCTATTGGGAGTTTAAACTTTACTTCCTGACCAGTATCATAACGGTTTAACGCCGCCTCAGTAGCGATTAAACGATTGGGGACATCACCTGCTATGCTACTATCAGCACTATAATTTCTATCATGAAATTCATCAAAATACCAAACATTATCGTCTGTATCATAGTCATATCTATCTTTTTTACTATTATCTACATATCTAAACTTTAGCAATTCTGTTTCCGTTGCAATGTCTCTAACCCTATACTTATACAGATTACCATTACCGTCTTCAACACCTGAAATGCTTATGTCTGATGTTGCATCCTGTTGTGGATTAACATTGGACTCCCAGAATACACTTTTATATCCGAGAGGATTATTAAGATTAAATGTTCTTACCGGAATATACTTTTCATCTCCCTTTATTTCATATGAAAAATCCGATATGACTTCGTTAGGAGTGTTGGAAATTCCTTTAAATGCACCATCTCCAATATATGGTGCGTTATTTTCACCTATACTCATGATATTTTCTCTGTTGTTATATGCCATTTGGTTAAGAACAACTTCGCCCTCCAAAACTTCAAATTCAAATATTATATAAAACGGCATTTGGTTATCAACAACATCATCATACTTCGGTAATCGTGGATATTCTAATATTTGGTCATTATACCCATTTTTATATATTTTTTCGTTATAGATATCTTGAAGCCACACTGAATAACCTTCCTTTGAATTCAAAGTGTAGTATCCTTCATCTATTCTACCATACAATCTATTAGTATACTCATTAGTTTTTACCTTAAAAAGTTTTTCACACTTAAAATATTCCATATTCAAAATGGCTTGTGGTGATGTCCAATCCTCGTCCCAGCCATCCATTTGAGGTGCATTTATACCAATTGCATTTACCTTAATTTTAGCATTTTCCGAATAAAGTTGCACATCCATGATGGCAGACTCACTGGAGTAATTAAGATGCCAAGACATAAAGGTATATTTCCCTTTACCTAAATGTTCCTCTCTTATAAAAGCATATGGAGCATAGTCTGCCAAAGTATTATCTGTTATTGCTTCAGGCGCATCTGAATAAATAAAATATTCACCTTCATTTTCATGTTGCTGGAATACAATATCCCCATCCTGCGGTTCATCTACTTGCAATTTATAAGTTTCTGTACTCTCTATCGTATCTATAGTAACAACTGTACCCTTTTCAAGATGATATTTATAACAATCACACTTCTCTGTTTGAGTTGTTTTATTTCCATTACCATCTATATAGTTAAGTTCTCTATTAGCCTTCCTCATTTTCCGAGTTATAAATTCAGGTACACTGCTGTTAAATCCTCTATACAATTCAGTATAGTATTCTTCCACTTTTCTGCCTGCTTGGTCTGTTAAATTAAAAGTTGTACCCGGTGTAACATTAATAATATAACACCCATTTTTTTCAGCAGTAAATGACAGTATCTTTCCATTTGCCTTATCTTGTGTTACTACTTGATTAAAAGGTATAATCTGAATATGAGACACTTTGGATATTTTTAAATTAATAATGTCTATTCCACTTCTTACTAAATTTAGTTGGAATACACCCGGTCCGTGAATTGTATAAACAAAATCCCCTTTTTGCGTTGTTTCAGGAGTAAATGTGCCTGTACCTTCTATACAATCCATTTCACCTTGAATTGTTGTTTCTGTACCGCCTTCAATTTTTACTTCGTATTCTTCATCATCTTCAATATGTATATTAAAGGCAGCCTTATTGTTATTATTAAAGGAAATGTTCTTAATGATTCTCTCATCAGTAGTCATATAAACATCAACAGGAACTGCTTCTGTATTTTCTTCAATGTTTGCTATAATAACAGGAATGTTTTCATCCATGTCAAACAAACATTTGATAAGTATTGTGCATATCTCTGAACGCCTTATATCCGCATCCGGCGCCATTGTGTTTTTATCCTGACCGTTCAAAATATTATTCATATACAACTTATATATGTAGTTTTCATTCTTATTGCCCGATACATCAATAAAATTTTTATATGCATTTTTTCTTTCATTCTCTATGTTTTCAACTTTATCGTATAATAAGGTGGGTACATTGACTTCTTTTCTTTGATCGAAAAACAACTGACAAATATATTTAGCCGCCTCTCCCCTGCTAACTTTAGTCTCTCCTATGGTTATCAACTTATCAAGTTTATTGATACTAACATCTATATCTTGATCATCTATTGTCTTAAAGCCCAATTCGCTTGCCTTTTTCATATAAGGATATGCCCAATATGTTGTTGGGTTATCATCCGCAGTCAATATTCCGTCAACTTTTGCACTTTCAAACATCATTCTGAATAACTGTGCTAGTGTTATTGTATTATTGGGTTCAAACTTATTTTCATCTGTACCCGAAACAATGCCTAAATTTGTTGCTTTAAAGATGTAATCATGAAACCAGTCATTGATAGTAATATCTCTATAATACCTTGTATAATATACTTTATTGGCGCCGTATATATCAGCCAGACCATTTGTAAATGTAACAAGAGAACCCACCACAAAATTACGTTCTGTATTTTCTCCCGTACACTGCGCGGTTACATAAAGCGTTTTATCTACCGAATTGAAATCTATGTACCCCGATTTACCGTCCAAAGCTTCACGTCTTATTGTATTTAAGTCATTTTGTTCATTGTCTATCGTAAAATCGTAATTTGATGGGTATTGTATTTCAACAGTAATTTCTGAATTTGTTCTTGTTACTTTTTCATACAAATTTGTAGCTTTGCCAACAGTTGACATCAAATATTCATATGTATCAAACACAGCCTGAATTTTATTAAACTCAATCTCTTTATTCTCATTATACCTTACTAGTGAACCACCAATTGGGTTTCTGTATTCATATACAATTTCCCACTCATCATCATGTTTCATCATCATAGGGAATCTACGTTTCATATTTTTTCTTAAAACAGTTGCTGCTTGAGTTATATCTGGATTTGAAATAATAATTTTCCTATTATTAGATATTTGTCCAAATATACTATTCCATACATATTGAAAATCATATGGAACTTCCCCAAATTTTGCATTTTCTCCAGAAACAAAACTCTGTAATTTGTCCTCTAAATCAATGTTATTCCCCGAATAACTGCTTGCATTAAACAAATCATATTCACTTTTATTCTTAATTCCTATACTTGCTTTTAATGGTACACATTTATACATATTCAACATTGATGCCATTTGTAAACCTGCATTGTTATCTGCTCCGACAAACATATGTCTATCAGTTCGAAAATCACTTAATACTCTATACACATTATAATCTATGGTATTAGCATAAGTCTGCGCTGCTTCTGTCATATTAAATTCACAAAATGCTAAATATAAATCAGATATAGATAATCTTAAATCCAAATCCGTAGGACATTGATATATCCCATCCATATTTAATGCGTTATTCGTATCTGCATTCAATACAAATACAAATGGTATTATTCCGTAGTCGCTCAGCTCGTCCATCTTATCTTTAAGAGCCGAAATATCATCTACTTTATGTGTTGTTACTAAGACAACTTTATTCCTGTTGCTTGATTCTTCATCAAACACACTAATTGTCCTGTCCAAAATAGATATAATATCGTTTGTCCCTGTATATTCCTTTTCCTGTACATCTGATATTGCCTTATCCAAATCGTCGGTAAAACCCTCAGAATTTGATGATAGTACCGCATATCTTGTATCTTCCGGCACTTGCTCTGAAATAGATTTAAAGCTATCTATCCATCGCTTATCACCGTTTATGTCATATTCATACATAGAATATGACATATCAAATCCCATTACAACATCAAAATCTGTTGTAATCCCTTCATCATTACTATCGTCCAGCCCGAACAGGGAAAAACCATTCTTCTCCTGTATTGCCTTATACAACACATTTTCATCTGTCAACGAGCTTGTATCAATAATGTTCTCATTGTTTTCTATTTCATTGTCATTTTCTGCAAAAGCTGCTGTTAGACTCATTAACATACAAAAAGTTAATATAAATGATATTATCCTTTGTTTTTATACATAATTAGTATATCACCCCTAATCATATAAGTCAACAGAAAATCACTGATTTTTTCCATTATCGACAATATTATCCCTATGATATATAATTTATTCTACCAAGAAATATATAACACAAGGAGAATAGCACTATGATTGAAGTAAAAACAGAAATAAAAAAGTATCTAAAATACTGCTCTTTAGAGAAAAAATTAAGCAAACACACCTTAAAAGCCTATCGTATTGATTTGGCACAATTTATCGCATTTAAGCCTGACATCAGCATTTCAAAAGAAGATTTAACTAAATATATTCAATATTTGCACAAAACATATAAACCAAAGACAATAAAGCGGAAAATCGCCACGCTAAAAGCATTCGTCCACTATCTATACTACAAGGATATAATAGAATTTAATCCCTTTGATAAAATTGACACAACATTTAAGGAACCGTTGCACTTGCCACACACCATTCCGGAAAACATAATACACCAGCTCTTAACCGCCTCTTATCAGAATATATTGACTGCTGCTACCACTCACCAAAAGCTTGTTTCCGTACGCAATACAGCTATTATTGAATTACTGTTTGCCACAGGCGCAAGAATTTCCGAAATATGCTCATTGAAAATAAACAACATAGATTTTGCTTCTAAAACAGTACGAATATTTGGTAAGGGCGCAAAAGAACGAATTTTGCAAATAGAAAACAGAGATGTCATAGCAATTTTAATGAAATATCTTATTTTAATAGATGATTCCACGCAGCCGAACAGTTATCTGTTTCAAAATAACCGTCACAACCGTATTTCAGAACAATCTGTAAGAACAATCATAAGAAATCTCGAAAAGCAGATTGCAGCGCCATTACATATTACACCACACATGTTCAGACATTCCGTAGCAACATTACTGCTTGAAGAAGATGTTGATATTCGTTATATACAAAGAATACTAGGACACAGCTCCATCACAACAACTCAAATATATACTCTTGTCACCTCCTCAAAGCAAAGAGAAATACTCCGCACAAAACATCCAAGAAATAAAATCCACATAACGCAATAATTCAAAAAAATCCTGTTGTTTATTGACATATTTTAAAATATAATGCATAATTATCAAATAGAGGAATAAGCTCTAAAACCAAATTTATAACGAAGGAGTGACCAACTATGAAAATCACACGCGACAACAATAACAATGTATCATATACATTGGAAACAAACGACATCTATGCACAGCAAATTATCGACTACTGGACGCCTGAAAAAAAGGCGAAGGCAATACCCATTATGCCCTGCATAGAAGATGAAATTGAACAGCCCAATATAACAACAACCGACCCCGAAATAGCGGATTTAAAGCAAATGCCTTTCAGCGCAGGCGGCAAACTGTTCTTTTCAGGAGATGGCAAAAACTATATTGCCAGCGCCAACATTATGGAGCGTAGCAATCTGTTAGTGACGGCAGCTCATTGCGTTCAAAACAAAGATACAGGAATGATTTATGATAATTTTCTTTTTGAGCGCTGCTATGACGATGGCAAATCATCAGAAAAGCTAACCTTTAAAACTGTTGCCTTAAAGGAATATTGGCATAGCGAAAAAACATGGAAGTGGGATTATGCTATGGTGGTTCTTAATAGTAACTCAACTATTGAATCCCCTCTTAAATATTCTACTGAAAATATTGAAAATAAAACTATAACGGCATTCGGATACCCCGCAAACTATTATGGTGGAAAACAAATGGTGTTTGTTAAAGGTGATGCCGCCCGACGTTCTGATTATACATGGTTAATCAATGGCTGTAAAATGCGCGGCGGCAGTTCCGGCGGAGCATGGGTACTGGAGGATAATAAAACGATTGTCGGAGTAAATTCCTACGGTCCCGTATCAGAAGAATATGCTTATGAGGGTTCTCCGATATTTGACGAAAATTTTGAAAGTTTATATAACTATGTACTGACTTTAATGTAAGGAGTGATTTTAATGGAAAATATAAGATATATAAAGCTAAAGAACAAAGGCGGTTTTGTAGCAAAAATTACAGTGCAATATAAAGGAAAACACACTGACGAACATGGAAACGTCAGCTATGACGCTGAATGGAAAAGCTGGCATTCTGACGGTTACAGAGATATTTGCGCCGCGGCAGAACGCACCGTTGACCTTACTGACTCAGATATTCCGGACGGCTCACAGGTAAGGCTAAAAGCTGTTATAGTAGCGGGAAGAGATCATACTGCATCTGAACAATACATATACAATAAAGAAAGCTCTAAAATGGCTTTTTATAAAGTCAGCGGTACAACATATATCAATGATAAGCTAGAACTTATTTCTTGCAAATAATATGCAATGGCTCAATTCCTTAACGGAATTGAGCCATTTTCTGCTTTTACCTCATTTTTCTCAGCATTTTACCGTAGACGAGTTTTTTCTCATAATTGAGCCGCTTTATAAGTATTTCTACCCTGTCGCCCAACCGGAAATCACCGTCATAGTGCATTGTGTCATACGAACAAAGTACATCGGTCACGTTATCGCTTAATCGGCAGAACACACCGCCGCCGTATTTGCCTACAACGGTAGCAATCCTTGTTGAGCCGATAGGATGACGTGTTTCCACACCCTCAAACGGATGCGGCATTGTTTCTTTCATTGAGAGCTTTAAAACTCCCTCTTCCGGAATAAATTCCTTAACTTTTGCCTTTCTTACCTCGCCCGGATGTACTAATTCCCTTACGTCCGATACCATTGTGTAGTTTATATCGCGCTGATGAAGAACCACATCATAACCGCAGTAATTCAGCACACATACATTTCTGCCTACTGATACAACGTCAGTATCAAGAACTCTGTCCATCAATTTACGTCTGTTTGCCGCTTTCTGCATTTTTTCAAGCGCAATCTTTCTTGACGCTATTGCAAAGTCATTTTCGCGGTCTATATGTGTAATCACAAAATCAAGCTTAGCTCCGCACATTGAGTGCAGAACATATCCGCCGTCAGGTACAGAAATAAGAAACATTTCCGGTTCGGGAATAATTATTTTAATGCGGTATAGGATTACAATCACGCACCTTAATTTCTCTTTTACAGATTTTTTCTTCCCCTCGGGTATGAACTCAAACTCGTGGTAGTCCACACCTGCCGCTTCACCGCGCATAACACTATGACTTCGGTAAGACGCATATATTGCCTGCCATTCGTCACGTTCCTCGGGAGTCAAGTCTTTATCAAGCTCCGCGAGATTTAATTCGTTAAATTCCATTTCTTTGTCCTCCTTTATTTTTTAATATATAATTATATTCTTCCGGCATTATCCGAACATCAAAAAAACACCGCCTATCCGTCCTAAGATTGACAATGCCGCAAAAACATATATTATCGCTCGTAGAATACTACTTTACTATCCGCCGCAAGCACAAAAGAGCAATCAGTATCAGGAGTTATCCTGCTCATTTGCTTTTTATCCTGTATCACGAATATCCAAGACGGAGGATGTGATATTTTATCAGCGCTATCCGATATATTTACTGCATATCCGTTCACATACTGTACAATTATATCCTCTCTGCCGATTTCAACAGGCACAATATTTATCTCCTGCTCATTCTTTTCGTCAGCAGTTATGTAAAACCGAAGCAATACAGTATTATCGCCCCTTTCAAAATCTTTGAGGTAGTCCAAGAACTGAAGCATTATATCAAACGCCGTTACCATATACTCGTTTATCCTTCCGTATGGTAATATCACCGTATCCTCGCCCCTGTACGGGACAATTTCTATCTTGTCAAACCTCCGTAATTGTTCAAGGTATCCGTTTATGTTATACAAATGCGGCTCCTTGAAATGTTTCACCAATGCTTCAAGCTGACGCACAAGCAATCCGTCATATTCTGCGAGTAATTCAAGTATGTACTTCTGGTAAAGATTAAGATACACCGTTAATCGCCTCCTCCTCTGAAATGATTTAGATATGGGTCAAGATGAGTTTCGGTAAAGTCCTCAGTCAAGCAGTTAAATATAACGCTCATAACATAACCCGTGGGATTTTTAGTGTCTCTCATGTTCTTGTGCATTTTATGCAATGCGCTCTCCAAAACCGAATAGTCAAGCTCGCATAACCTGCTTCGGACATTTTCGCCCGGTAATACGCTTGTGCCAATTTTTAATTCACGGCAGTAGAACAGACGCTCCACAGCATCATAAAATATTCGCCGTATATCCTTGTCAAAGCATTCAAGCTGACACTGCGCTAATATCTTGTTAAATAATTGCCTGTCCGTTATTACTGACTGACTATTATCAATATGGTTAATATCAGTCTTGTTACTATTAGTATTATTAGGGTGCGCTTTTGACGCTTCTTGACCTGTCATTTCGGTACTTCTTGAGATGTCATTTTGACGCTTCTTGACCTGTTGTTTTTGCGTATCACATTCTAACATTTCTTCTGTATCCCCAACTTCATCCGATTCCAGAGCTGTCATTTCTGCGCATCTGGCATTTTCTTCATCTACAAAATTCCGCGCCTGATGTTCAGACACTTCCGGTTTAACAATATATATCCGATTCGGTTTACCTTGTCCCACACGAACATCCATAATCAATCCCTTTTCCACTAATTCCTTAAAGATATCCGTTGCTTTTTTATTGCCAACACCTAATGCCTCAGCTAATTTTTTTCTTTTAAAATTTAAGTATACCTCTCCATTTGCATTTATCCAGCCATTTTTCTGAGATAATGATAACCTATCATATAGTCTTGCATATGCCAATTTTGCCGCAGAGGACATCTCTATATATTTAGGGTTTGAATAAAAAGCCTTCGGTATTCTGTAAAAATCACATTGTATTAAATCATTTATTTTATACACAGTCATATAAATCACTTTCCTCTCTTAAACTTATCAATCATACTTTGCGCCGTAAGAGGTCTTGGGTCGAAATCCTCCTCTTCAACGCTATCATCAAAAGCATTTATTTGCCGCTTTGTATTCGGTTTCGCTGATGCTGTAATTATCTCTACTTTCGCCAAATCAAACGGGCTTTCTTCAACATCATCTATATCTGTAAATTCATCCTCATACGAAATATTGTCCGTATCACTCATACTGTGTTCTTCATCATACCGCCATTTAGGAACATACTCCGTTATTCTTGTCCGCTTCAGCTTATGGAACTCACTTAATTCATCGGGTATTATTTTCATAGCCTTCAGCGGTTTCTGACCTCTAACAAGAATAAGACACTCACGGTTATCCATGTGTTCTATTTCATCGGGATACATCAGCGGACGTGTAGCATTTGACGTGTTTTGCTTGTACCCGTTAACCTGCCTTGTTATAGGCGAAAACAGCGGTGTCTGCGGCGCCATTGAGCTTGTTGTCCGTATCGTAATATTACCGCATTTCTTTGAGATAAACTCACTTGTCATCTGGTCGTTACAGCCGAGCATAATCTGTGTGTCACAGTTGCCGACTATCTCCTGCCATTCGTTTACAGGGTATCGGTCTGCCATCTGCGCTGCGCTCTGAGCGGCAATCTGACAGTTGATACCTCGTGAACGAACTGTTGATATAGTTTTTTTAAAATCAAGCAATCTACCTATATTACAAAACTCTTCTAATACCATATTAACCTCAACAGGCAAGCGTCCGCGCTCATCACCGTGTTTTCGGGCATAGTCTGATAATTTCTTAAACAGCAATGAAAAAAACAGCGAGCTTAAAAATTCCAAACTGCTGTCTTGGTCTGATATTATACAGAAATAGGCGCATGGTCGTTTGCCCGGCAATTCAAGGTCTATTTCGTGGTAGCTCGTTATTTTCTTAACTAATTTGTTTTGAAATACATTTAATCTCGAACCTAAACCGATAAAAATATTTCCCCAAAGATTGCCCGCAGCCTGTTTAAATATTCCGTAGGGTGCGCGTGCAGGGTGGTCAAGCGGTAAACGCTGCATTTTTGCGTCAAGTTCCTTTTGTCCGTCATGCGATAGCATATTATATATGGTATCAAGCGAACGCTTTTGTATAGGAAGAAGCTCGCCCGTTACAGGGTCTTTCAATGTATAAACGTAATGGATAAGGGCAACAAGTAAATTCTTTTCCGCTTTATCCCAGAAATCAGCTTTTTGTCCCTCCTCAGAGGTGTTGCGGATTATAACCTCCGCAACCGACTGCACCATATCAATATCACCGTCTATTTCGCCGAGACAGTTCCATGCGTCCGAATTTTCCATATCCAAAAGGTTAAACATCTTTACAACATAGCCTTCTTCTTTTAAATATTCAGCCATCTGTTCAGCCATTTCCGCTTTTGGGTCAACTATTATCATACTTTGCATTAGCTTTGCTGTCTTTAATATAAACGGCTTTATAAACCCCCTTGACTTACCCGAGCCGGACGCACCGTATATCATTATGTGTTTATTCAAGCCATTATCAGCATTTAAGCCAAGATATTCATAAAATCCGCGTCTTGCAAGCTTACCGAGTATTGCTCCCTCCACAGAATCAGCCGTGCCTATCAGAAAAGTTTTCTTCATATCTTTTCTATCCATCCAGCCCGAAGTACCGTGTGTACCCTCATTAACCGTATAGAAATTACGCTCGTCTTTTTTTATCTTAACACCCGTTATGTACTGTAACCAATTCTGTTTTATAAGCAAATACATTATGAGGATAAAAAAAGCTATACCTAACCCCTGCGGAGTGAATACTGCGCCAATACATTTAATAGGATTTAGCGTAAACATCTTTCCATCCGTATTTGTCATAAAGTTATACAATGCGCCTCTGAATGACGCAACTACCATACCATATAGATACAGTCCCGTTAAAGCCATTACGGAATATATAATCCAATGCTCTTTTATTTTATATACAAAATGCCGTACATTCTCATTGTACAGCGTCTTTATAAGTTTTATAAGCTTTTTCATATTATTAAATACTCACCATCCTTTGTACGCGCAGGCTCTATTTTCGTTTCCCCCATCCGTAATTGCGGAAACATATCCGTCATTGTATTATGACGTACAACGGTAAATTTCATCTGGTTAGGATATTCAAGATACACCGCCATGTGCTGATATATTGCTTTCTGATGCGCAAGACATATAATATTTGGAATAATTCCGCTTAACAAAGACTGCTCCAGCGAGTACCTTACTCTTGTAATATTTGTGTCCATAGCTGTTATACACGCTTTCCCTCCACAGACCGCATCAAATCGGCTCAGCTTTACAGGTACATTGTCCGTGTCACCAAACATTGCCGCTATATCCTTTTTATAATTATCTATACACATAAGCTTTATCTGCATTATTCCGTCCTTATCCATAGGCAGTAAATAGAAATCATACTGCCATCTTTCCATAAGCTCCGAGAACGGAACAATGCCCCGTGTGATTTCAGGCTTTTTCTCCGGCATAAGATACCCTATAAGTCCCTCCACAGTTTCCGCCGCGATTATTATCGCCACATTTTTTATATTTTCTATATGTGAAATCATACTAAGGAATGTCTGTTGTTCAAAATCAGGAAATGCACCGTCCGCTATATCGTCTGTATAGTACAGAACATACGCCGTATCACCTATACGGAGTATCCCGTAAAATACTGTCCCTGCAAGAACCTTGCTTTTCATTTCCGAGCGTATAGTCAGGCTTGGTATGTAGATACAATCCTCCCTGCTTAGTCCCTGCACTGTCCCTGCATAGATATTTATACCAGCCCCATAAAGCATTGCATTTAGTTTCGCATTTATAACACGTCTGTTAAATGTATTTCCTTTCTTATGCGGTCTTGCATCGTCAGGAAATTCATAGCCTGCCCTTAATAATATATCCCTGCCCCGTCTTGTCAATCTGCTGAATTTACACCCTCCGTTTACATATTTCAAGTATCCGCTTTTTGCCAACCTGCCCGATACCTCGCTTTTTAATATCTGCATTTCAAATATCCCTGCAAGTCCGCACGGCATATATCTGGCTAATGCACATAGTTTTAAAAACTCCAATTCCTGACTATCTAAAATCATTTTTGCACTTCCCTCCTTACTACGGTGCAGAATTTTTTTCTGCACATGATGTCTGCTGCCGTTAAATCCTGTAATGACGCTTTCTTAACGCATATAAGGGCAGGTGCATTTATATATATGGTATGACGAGGGTACGCCACTAACCAAAATTCAAAAATGCACCTGCCCCCACCACATTTTACAGCAAATCATTCGACAAATAATTCATAAATTCGCTCAACTGCGTCTGCGGAATAACATATATATGACAGGCGGGAGTGTCGGATATTTTAGAGAATAACCCAATGTCAAGCCTGAACTGTTCGTCGTCCTTAACCACTCTACCCTTGATTGCGTTCGGTATCATCTTCCACGACTTATTGTCTTGATCGTATACCTCCCTGTTGTCATAATCACAATATTCCACAATCGCCAAAAATGCCTTGTCGAACATCGGCAGGGGCTTGTCGCATTCTTCTAATAACCGCGTCAGCGTATCCTGTATATAGCTGTTCGTCTTATATCTGCAATTCGGGAGCAGTGTATTAAGCTTTATATGCAGCCAGCCCTCCGCTGTAACCTCTATCTCACCCGCAACCTTTGAGATTATTTTTTCTTTCTTCCCATTTTCCGAAAAAGGCTTCATAATACGGTATCTGTCAATAACGCATCTTGCAGTAACACACGCCGATTCCACCGTATCAAGAATATCGCCGAGCCTTTTGTCAATGACCTGTTCTGATTTGCTTTCTGACATACTTACCCTTGATATTGCCTGTATTGACCGTATCAGCGTTTCCTGCACATATTTCAGCTCTTTCTTTAAGGTGTCCATATTAGTCATCATATTGTTTTCGTTCCTCCAATTTCCGCCTGCGCTTTTTCTCCAAATCAGACCGTTTTGTAGTAATTAAATCATACACATACGGCGACGCCTTAATGTCAATAACAAGCTTGTTTCGGTTAGCGCACAGCAGCGCCTCGCCTCTGTTATTGCGTATAACCTGCATGGCTTCCTCATCAGACAACGATAAATGCTTCTGAACGGTAAACGCCTCGTCCTCTTCAAGCTGGAGAACAAATTTGATACGGGAGTTATTTATGATTGCCTTACCGTATTTTCCATCATCAAGAGCAAAGAAATCAGATATATCCTGCGTCGCCGCTATCGCGCTTCCGCCGTAACCGCGTATTACCTTGAATATCTCCAGAACATAATCCGCCGCAAGCCTGTTGCCCGATGAGCCTATGAGCGTCCACAGCTCGTCAAGAAATATGACCTTTTTCTGAATGCGGCTTTCTTTTGCCTTGTCCCATACAAAGTCAAGAGCGATAAACATTCCCAAAGCCTTCAAATGCTCGTTCATTTCCGAAATGTCAAGCACAATATATTTGTTATCCAAGTCCACATTGGTGCTGCCGCCAAACGCCGACAATGAGCCTACCGCAAACTTTTCTATCATCAGCGCCAAGTCCTTTGTCTTATCCTTTGACAGCAATTCGTTATATAAATCCTTTAAGGTAGGCATTTTCTTAAACCGTCCGTCTTTGTCAAACAGCGATTCGTTATCGTATGTAATACCGAATGTCTTATATGTACGAACAATCGCACCGTCTATGAGATTTAACTCATTCTGCGTGATGTCATTCTTTATGAGCGAGAAGAAAATCATAAGCTTCTGTATCTTCTCCGCTAAAATGGAATCGTTACGCTTATCACCGTGTATTTCATAGTCGGTATTAAGCGTTTTCTTACGAATTTCCATAATATTGATACAATCCTGCGAGGACGGGGCAATTCTTATGTACTTACCGCCTATCCTGTCGCACACCTCAGCGAACTCATGTCCTTTAATCGGGGCTATGATAAACACCTGCACTCCCTGCTGTCTTAATCTCAGCGCTATGAGCTGCATTAAGAATGTTTTGCCCGCGCCGGACATTCCGAGAATACAGGCATTTGCATTTGAATATTTATCTGCATCAAAAAAATCCAGTATTGCTACTGAATTGTTGTATTTATTTAAACCTAAGAAAATACCTTCGGGGTCATATACCTCCAAGGATGAAAACGGGAACGCCGCCGCAAGCGAATCGGTCAAAACATTTCGTCTTGATTTCCGTTCCAAGTCAGCGTCAAGCGATACCGTAGGCAATGCGGACAAAAACCCCTGCTCATGCTTATAGTCGGCGCGCTTGCATACCATATCCATTGACGCGCAAAGTGTTATGACGTCGCTTACATTACGCTCAATGGTTTCTTCATCTTCCGCTGTCACCTCTATGATAGTGGACATATAGTAAAAGTCCTGATTGGCTCGGTTCATACCTTCCTTTAAGTACATTCCGCTGCTTATCGCTGAGTCCAGCTCCTCAAAGTCGGAACGTGTATCGGCTACCTCACGCATTTTACTGCGGTTTATCATTGTTTTCTGCGCTATGCGTGATAAAATCTTGTCCCTCTGCATCCGCTTAAATGAAAATGATATGCCGATATTGTCGCCTGCTTCCACAAGCGAGGACAGCCACGCCGCTTCGTTTCTTGTACGATAACCATATCCGGCTATGTATAAATACGCGTGATAAATCCCATCTACTACAACATAGTCACGGCTTCCGTTATCAACCGACGACGGGGCTATTATATCAATAGCAGTTGTCTGTCCCGTCCATATCGGCTGTACCTCCGGCTCAGGCTCGGTGAATACCTTTTCGCGTTTTGGTCTTTTACTGAAAAAACTTCCTTTTGGTTTTTCCTCCTGCGCTATGATGTCATCCTCCTGTATATCGGTATTTACCGTAACATTCGGCTCATAGCTCGGTATATCGGCATCTATATTATCCGTTTCGTCCGCTGTATCCTCCTGTATATTTACAAAGCGTCCAAACGGCGTCTGCCGCAGTTGTTCATCTGTTATCTTATTACTCATTGTTTCCTCCTTAATTATATATTTTATTGCAATAAAAAATTGCCACTGTTAAAAGTGACAATTTCATCATATTATATTATTCTTATTCTACATATGCTCTGATAGCGTCCTCTACTGTTGAGTTCAGCGTTTTGTTATGTGACGCGGCAAATTCTGCAAGATTTTTATGGAGCATCGGTGATATTCGCACATTAAAAGTCCCTTTATATGTCTTTTGAGGTTCAACACCTTGTTCAGCGCACATTTCAAGATAATCGTCAACCGCCTCTTCAAAATCAGCCTGCAAGCTTTCTATGCTGTCACCCTCATACGAAACAAGACCGTTAATCCCAATTACTTTACCGTACAGAACCTTATCTGATGAAGAATATTCTACCGTTCCCAAATAATCTTTATACTCTAACAGATTACTCATATTAAATCCTCCCTTTCTAACACTTCTGTAATTTGCTTTATCTGATATTCTAATAATTCCTTTCTCGGATGCGGTTTATGCAGAATAACAGGAATATCGCCTTTCATAAACTTTACTCTTGAACCGCTTGTTTTGCCTTTATTAGACATCACAAAGCCCAGCGCTTCCAATAAGGTTTTCATCTCATCAAAAGTAAAATCTTTCGGATTGCTTTTTAATTTTGCAATTAGTTTTTCTTTCTTACCCAAAGTATTCACCTCATACTATTATTATATCACAATTTTCAAAAAATGCAACTGTTTTTTAGTCGCATTTGTTTTTTGAAAAATTTAGTATATAAAGCAGCTTCATTTCTGAAACTGCTTTATATACTATTTATTCTGTTTTATTATCGGAATTGCGTATAATCTCCTCGGCTTTTATGCAGCCGTTTTGCTCCCATTCCTCAAATTCCGTCATACATTCTATAAGCGGGTCATTCCGCTGTTCTGTGTTTTCCATTTTTCCACCTGCCAGTATAAAATCATTTAGATGATATTATACCACTAATACCGCTAAAAAGCAAATATACTTTTTATTCCGCAGGGAAATAGAACTCTACATTGTACGTTATATTACATTTATTATACATACAATGCGATGCATAATAGAAAAACTCCAGCTTACTGTACTTACCCTGTTCAAGAGTACCCGTCATAGTAATACCATTACTCACATCGCGCTTCTCTATCAGTTCCCATTCGCCCGTATGAACATTAAAGCCCCGTACCTGTCCGTAGTCATTACCGCTATGACCGTCCACGGCTGGTACGTCAAACTCATACTTTGAAATGGTCGCGCCGTCAATACCCTCTTCAACAATACGGCTTTCCGCATCTACAAGCTCCATACCTCCGCCGCTCATTTCGTCAGCGGCAAAGAACACTACCGCTGTCGCCGGCGATTTAAGCCCCGCCGTATCAATAGCTCTGCATCTGATAATATGCTTTCCGATTGGGTACGTCCCGTCGTCTGTCACGCCTTCCCATTCAAAATGCACCGCGTCACCGTCAGGATCGGTTGAGGTTGCGGTCAGCGTCATACTTGAACCGGGTGCAATACTTATAGTGTCGGGGTCTCTGTATATTGTAGGCGCTTCCGGCGCACTGTTGCTTATTGTTACGTCAACCGTGTACCAGTCTGAAAATTTACCGTACCGGTCTTTTGCGCGTACCTTTACATACGTTGTGCCGATAGGATAATAATCATTGGACGGCTTGTTCTGATACTCATATCCCATAATAATATCACCGTCAGGGTCAACAGCGGACGGGGACAGCGTTGTATAATACTTCCCGTTACTGTATCTGCGCGTCTTATTTACCGACACACCGCTCACATACGGCGCTGTGTTATATACCTCAATCGGTATGGCATATCGGAATACCTTTTCTGTTTCGTCCTCTATATATGCGATAAGCTCATAGCTGCCAAGAACATTAAACGCTGCCGATATACTGCCGCTTGAAAAATTAAATGTACCATAGTCGGTCATATTAACAGGCGTTCCGTCCTTTTCAAGCTTCCACTCAATATTCTGATTACCCCATTTTGACACGCTGTAGCTTGCACCGTAGCTGCTGTCTATGTGCATATTCCTTGCAAGCGAGGTTGTCAAATTCGGCTTCGGATATACCCTAACAAGCGTTGTAAACTCGCGCTTTTGTCCGCCTGCGTCCGTTGTTCTTGCAATAAGACGGTATGTACCGTAGCTCTTAAAGCTTATCTGTCCGCCCGTTTTCGATAACAAGCCTGTGCAGTAGTTGGTATAAAGCACTTCGCTGCCGTTATTCTTTGAGATGTACCAAGACACAGAATTAGGCGCGTTCTTAAACGCCGCCGTAACCGTTACAGGCGTATCGGTATGCGTAATCTCCGGCACAATAATATCCGCTGAAGGCATATTGTATATATTTATACTTTCACTTGTTATCGCAGTATTGCCAGCCTTGTCCGTTAATTCCGCATACAGTATATACGTCCCTGTCTGATTAAATGTTATCTGTCCGCCGTCATTTGTCAGCGCACCGTCAGCATATTCCAGATAGTTTTTCTTTGCCGCGCCGTTTTTGGATATGTACCACTGTATTTTATCCCAGTCGCCGCCGCTTACTTCCGTAATAACCTTATTGCCTATACCAACATATCCGGTTTCGGATATATCTATGCTGATACTCGGTCTGCCGTATATTGTTATATTACACGATTTCTCTTTTTTATTGCCCTTCCTGTCCGTAAGAACAGCATATACCGTGTACTCGCCGCCCTGTGAAAAGTATATATTGCCGCCGTAATTACTGAGCGTGCCTGTTACATAGTCATTATACGGTTTTTTCTCACCGTTTTTCTCAATATACCACGCAATTTCACTGTCGCCTATATTACTAAGCCTTGTGCTTACGCGCACAGTTTCTTGTATATACACGGTTTCCTTGTCTATATCAAGCTCCATTTCCGGCGCGTCCGTTACCGTTATCACAGCCTGCTCTGTATATGTCCTGCCCGTCTTATCTGAAGCTATAGCATACACCGTGTAAATGCCTGTTTCCTTAAACGTAAGCTCACCGCCGGAATTGCCCAGAGAACCGCCTGCGTGTTTTAAATAATTCTGCTTTTGGGCGCCGTCCTTGGATATATACCACGATATATCGCCTGTATTTTCGGTATCAGCTATGATTGTAACCTTTTCATCAGTGTATGCTTCATTTGTACTTAAAGCTAATTCAATACGGGATACTTCATACACCGATATGCTTTTTTCATACTTGAATTTTCTGCCCTTTTCATCTGTCACAGCCGCTTCCAGAGTATAATCGCCGGACTTATTAAAGCTGATACTGCCGCCCTTATCCGTTAAGCTTCCTGCAGCATACTTTGTATATTCCTTGCCGTTTATTGTCCATACAATGCCTGTGCCTGAAACGTTGGATATATCAATATTTGTATTGGTATATGTGTATTCGGGCATTTCAAAGCTTGGCGTCAGTGACGGATATATCGTTATCGGTTCTGAAGCAAATGTATATTCCTTTCCGTATTCGTCTGTAACTAACGCCTTTACGGAATATGCGCCGCTTTTGCTGAATCTAACCGTACCGCCTGTATTCACAAGCGTTCCTGCTGCATAGGTCTGATACGGTTTATCGTTTATGTACCATTCGGCATTGAGATTTGACATATTCTCATTTTCAGATACCACCGCTATCTCCGTATCGGTATAGCTGTATTCAGGGATTTCTATACGCATCAATGGCGGGACAATAATCCGTATCTTTTTAGTGCAGCTATATGTTTTCCCTGCACGGTCAGTCACAGTCAGCGTTATGTTATATACTCCTTTATCCTTAAAGCTTACCGCGCCGCCCTTGTCGGTCAGTGTACCGTCTGCATATTTACCGTACTTTTCAGACTTTCCGCTATCCTTTGAAATTGTCCACTCACTTTTATAGCTGTTGTCTGATGATATATTTACTGTTTCGCCTGCATATCCGTATTCAGGAACAGTAAAATCAATTTCAGGAGTGGCATTTATCATTATATCCTCCGAGTATGTAAATACCCGTCCCGTTTCATCCGTCACTTTGGCAATAAGCGTATAATCGCCTGTATTGGTAAAGGTTATATTTCCCCCGTCGTTTGTCATTGCCCCCTGAACATACGCGCTATAATCCTTTTCTGCTTTTCCGTCTTTGGATATGAGCCACTGTATTTTAAGGCTTCCAAGCTCGTTTACTTTCGGAATAACCGTTATGTTTTTATCCTTATACCCGTACAGCGGCAAAGGATATTCCGCTCCGCTGTCTGCTGAAAAGTCAACCTCCGGCACAGGATACACCTTTATAATTTCCGAGCTGTATTCAAAAACACGACCAAAGCTGTCCGTTACAGACGCTTTCAGTATATAACTGCCCTTGTCCTTAAACCGTATTGTGCCGCCTTCGTTCTGAATCGTACCATCTGCAAGCTCTTTAAATTCGCCATTGTCCTTTGATATTTTCCAGACAATATCCAAACCGTCAGCTTCTATGATATTCGTCTTGATTTCAGTATTTATGTCAGTATGCGTATTTTCAGGAACCTCAAACCCTATCTGCGGCACAGAATAAATATCGGTCTTTGCGTCATATCTGTATTCTCTGCCCGTTTCATCTGTAATACTTGCTGTTACGGTATAATGACCTTTTTTCTTAAACCGTATTGTACCGCCGCTGTTATCGAGTTTTCCGTCGGCATACTCACTGTACGGTTTGTCATTTATATACCATTCAATATTAAGGCTGTCAAGATTTTGCACATCAGGCTTAATGAGAATATCGCTGTCCGTATATGCGTATTCGGGCAAAGCGTTATCCCCGTAGCTTAAAACAGGTACTTTATACACCTTAATTGTCCGAGATGCTGTATATTCTCTGCCTGCGCTGTCCGTAAACCTCGCCGTTACGGTATAATCACCGTCTGTCTTAAAACGGATACTGCCTCCGTCAGCGTTAAGTATTCCGTCAGCGTATTCGGTATATTCCTTTTCAACGCCGTCCTTTGCTACGCTCCATCTTGTGTCCGCCGCGTCAATATTTACATACTCCGCTGTGATATTAACATCTGTATCTGTATGTGCTGTCTCCTGCATTGTAAAGCTCATCTTTGTAACAGGCATTACCTTTATATTCTTTGAATATTCAAAGCTTCTGCCCGTTGTATCAACAGCGGATAATATTAAGGTATAGCTGCCGCAATCACTTAGCTGAATATCCCCGCCATTCTCATTTAATACAAAGCCTGTATATTCGGTATATGGTTTCTGATCACCGTTATCCTTTGAAAGATACCAGCTTACATCATAACCGCTTAAATCTGATTTCTGCGCTACGGGGAAAACATTGTCCGTATGCACTGTATCAGACGTTTCAAAAATCAGTTCCGGCACAGGATATACGGTTATCGTTTTACTATCCTTAAAACTGCGGTTTGCTGTGTCGGTAATTTCATATTCAAATGTATAGCTGCCGCTTTTTTTCAATATTACGGTGTTATCATTCCCGTCTAAGCTTCCGTCTATATGTTCGGCTATATTCTCTATCGGCTTACCCTCAAACAGAACATTCCATTTAGCCGCACCGTCTGCAGGCTCTTTATCCGTATTTGCGGATATATTTATTTGGGTGTCTGTATGCGTATATTCGGGTATTTGGATATTTACGTTTGTTGTATCATACACCGTTATATCCTTTGAATACTCATATTTTATTCCTCTTGAATTTGAAGCTGATGCACAAATACGGTACTTGCCCGCTGTCTTAATACGGAAGCTGCCGCCCTTATCGGTAAGCGTTCCGTCTATGTATTCGTCAACCGAAACAGGCTCATATTCCTGTGCTTCGTCCGAATACCGCTTTAATATCCATTCTATTGATTTTACATATTTATTTTCGGTTGTAAATTCAATCACGGTATCCGTATGCGCTGTGTCGGGGATTGAAAACTCAACCTCTGCCTTTCTATTTGACGAGCCTCCGCCTCCGCCGCGTATTACTCTCGGCGTCGGGCTTGGCGATGGATTTTGCGTAGGTTCAGGTGTGGCGCTTATTCCGCTTGTCTTAATATCCCACGCTATACAGAATATTTTAAACACCTCGCCGCGCGTTATATTTCCGTATGGTCTGACCGAATTATCAGGATAACCGGAAATAATATCGTACTTTTTCGCTGTATTTATGTACCCTTTATCCGATTCGGAAATCATATAATCGTCCACATACGAAGTGGATTTAGTTTCAAGCTCAGCCTGTCCTGCAAGGTCAAGCCATCTTAATACATACCGTATCATCTCAATACGGGTAAGATATTTGTCGGGCATATATTCCTCGCCGCTCTCGTCCGTAAGGATTATCCCCTTATCAACAAGTCTTTCAATATCCTTCTGCGCCCAATGTCCCTGTATGTCATTAAAGGACAGCGTATTAACATATTCTTCATCATATGTTCTTGAAATCATAGCCGCTATTTCAGCGCGTGTAATGTTATTTTCGGGAAGTATATTCCCCTCCGGCGTTCCGAACAGAATACCCTTATCGGTAAGCTGTTCTATATATTCCGCCGCCCAGTGTTCGTCTGTGACGTCGTTATATGACACAGCCGCAAACGCTTCCAATGCTGATGACAGCATTACAAAAGCTAACAGTATTGACATTATTCGTTTCATTCTTTCACGCTCCTCGTTGTATTTAATTAAAAAAATCCCTCAGTCAAGAGAGATTAAAATGTATTCGTGTCCATTGTATGCACCTCGTCATACATACCGCCGATTTGTCCCGGCTTCATGGATTTTGCTGTGTATTTGTTTATCATTGCAAAGAATAAGTCTGTTAAAAATGCGTTATCCGATACCTCTAAAACTTCCATACCGCATTGCGCCAAATATCGTCTTGCCTTGTACTCCTCATCCTCCAGATAGCGTTTTGCGTCCTCGAAAGTATATGCCTTGTCAAAGCCCTTCGGTGTGAAGTCAAATGCTATGAAGAACCGCTTTTTAACCGCCACGTTATATGACAACTGCTCAACAAAGCTCATTTCATCGGCTATCATATTCCTGCACTCATCATTGTTTTCCGTTTCCAGAAAACCGCCCAGACGTTCAAGGTATGTTGATATGTCCGCTTTCTGCGTCAGCACCCGTATCTGCATATTATCGGGTGCAATCTTTAAATAGCTTGCGTAGTAGTAGATTATATTCTGCTGCTCCGTTTCCGATTTTAAATAGAAATTAACAGGCAAAACCTCTATCACCTTGACATACCGCCCGTCCTTCATTACGATAACACCGTCTTTAAATTCCTTTACAGGCAGCCACTTCTGCGTGCTGCCCTCGTAGTATTCAATTTCCTGCGACCGGTCCTTTGAAAATATATCTTTTAGCTTCAAGTAACCTCACCCCTATACTCTAATATTTTTCTGTTTTTCCGCCATTGCCACCAAGTACGGACAAATATACTCAGCGGATCGTCGCGTATCCCCATAAGCGCAAGCCCGCCTATCGGTATAACGAACACGGACGATAATATAATCTTCCATGTAAGTCCCACGGGACATAGCTTAAAGACAATAAAGGCAAAGGGAAGCGCGAGTATAACCGCTTCCACTACATTTCGCGTAGAAAAAAAGCCCATTATCTTGCCGCTGTCCTCAAAATTAGCGGGAATTAAAAAATCGTTCAATATTGTTTCCTCCCTTCATTAAATTAAAGGCGCCCGTAACTATAAAAATGACTGCGCCAATAGCTTGTGTCTATTGATGTGTACTGAATAGGCGAGCCGCAATGCAACATTCGATTTTGCCCTACATATATTCCGATATGCGTTACCGTTTCGCCCGCATTGTACGTTCCCTGAAAAAACACCAAATCTCCCGGCTTTGCTTCGCTTGCCGATACCCTCGTACACTGGTTATATATCCCCTGCGCTGTCGTTCTCGGCAGGTTATGTACTCCGCTGTGCGTATATACCCAGCAGACAAAGCCTGAACAGTCAAAGCTTGTTGACGGTGATGAGCCGCCGAATACATACGGATAGCCGAGATATTTCTCCGCTTCATTTATAAGCTTCGCAAAGGTGGCGTCATTATATGCCTCCGACGGTATTCCGTTATTCGTGCCGCCTGCTATTATAGGCAAATCAGGGTTATTGCTTGCCTTTGCCTGTCTTATGGTATTTACCATAAGCGTTACCCAATTCTTTTGGTCATCGTCAAAGCCATACTCGTTCATTACTTCGTCTGGAGTTTTGCCCTGCATTTTATCAGATGAAATAGAGCTTTGCGACATTTTCATTATATCCTGCTTATTATTTACAGCGTCAATGGATATAAGCCAGAGTTTGTCCTCCTCGCTCAAATCGGTATCATCATAACAGGACATAAGATAATTTGCGTGTTCGTGTCTTGCCATAAGCTCGGTATCCTTCAGACTTCCCCAATTAAAAAGCACCTGCGGAAGTGAAAAGATAACCAATATCGGAATCATAACTATGAGCATTATTGCCGCTATAATCCCTGCTATAACTTTAGGTGATAGTACCTTTGTAGCTCCGCTTGCTACTGCCAAGAAATCCGCTGTAACCGCACCGCGCACAATCTGCGCTGTCCCGTGAAGCTTATGAGCAATGTTACCCGCTGTCGCTACCGCGTTATTTTGTTTTTCTGCCATTATCACCGCCCCGTTTCTTCCGTAATCTCATTTCATTGGTAGAGTCAATTTTCTTTATCGTCGTCTGCTTATGGTACAGTGTTCTGTCCTGCTTCTTGTTTACAGCGGCAGGGTTATATCTGCCGTTTTTGTATTCGTGATTTATCTGCCTGTGATTATTAACTGTCTGCTGACGGTTTACATTATCGGTATGCGAATTGTTATTAACACCGCCTGTCATGCTGTTTTTCTGCGTATTTACAACAGAACTTGACTGACCTCCTGCGTTATTTACCGTCTGACCGCCGTTTTGGATATTCTCTGTGTTATGCGATGTGCTTCTGCTTCTGTCCGTACCGCCGCCTTGTGATATATTGGTCTGCGGACTTTCTGTTGATTGCTGTACCTGTGTTACGCCGACGACGGAGCTTGAACTGCGCTCTGTATTTACACCGCCGATGTTATGTACTCCGCCTCCGTTTACACCGATTGCGGGATTTCTTGCAATCGGCGGTCTGTTCTTTGTCCCTGCACCTGACATACCGCTCTTTTCCGCATTAAAATCACTTGTATGACTTGATGTTTCCCTGCTCTTATCGCCTGCCGGATTCGGTTTTCCGTACCTTGCCGCGTGTACCGCCGGATTACCGTTCGGGAACTCGTTATATCTTTCGTCCGTTTCAAAGGTTGAAAGACCGTATTTACCGTATCTATGCGGTTTTTCTTTGTTCTGAGCGTTCTGGTTAAATGCGGACTGATTATTCTGATTTGTTTGCGACTTATTTATCGGTTGTTGAGTTGGTGTACTGTTTCCGTCTGCTGACATATTCACTGTTGACGAAGAACCGCCTGTACGTCCTGCGATTGACGCCGCTGTACGCTCGGTATTTGTATGACTGCCGCTGTTGCCTGCACCGCTCCTGTTATGCCGTCCGTATGATTTGTGCCTTTGTCCGCCTGATGAGCGTGCGCCCGTATCCCTGTTCGCGGATATATTTCTGCCGATAGTTGACGCCATAGTGCGAACTGCTACCATTGTCATCATACCCGGAAGTCTGCTTCCCATTGCATTACCTGTTTGAGCAGGGTTTAGTCCGATTTTGCCGATATGGCTGTCAATTTTCCGCGCCACTCTTGTTAAAGCTATGACAAAGACAAGCCATATAAGGACACTTCCGCTTGTTACATTATCCATTGCGGACAATATCAGCTTCAAGAACACTATATTCATAATCATCATTACCATCATAGAGCCGTACATCCTGCACCAGCCACGAAAAATATCGTTTGTATTCTTGCTTCCGCCCATTGCAAACGCAAGCGGGGCAAAGAAAGTCAAAACAGATGTTACAACATACCTCTCTCCAATCTCAAACAACAACTTAATATATTGAAATATGAGGATAAAGCCTACCACAATCACTATCAGCCATTTTGCGCCCGAACCGATACTGAACATACTCTGGTCGGGTATGGCGAGGCTTAATTCGGGCGGTATCTGTAAAAGCTCGATAACCTTACCCGTTATCCCCATAGCCATATTACAAATCTGTCTTGACGCAAGCAATAGGAATGAAAACACGAATGTTCTGCAAAATATGTGCTTCGGGTCTTCACTCTCAAAGCCTGCGCCGGACATCATAACCTTTAAGGACTGGAACACCATATTTGCTATTAAAAGTCCCCAGCCGAGTGCAAGAATAATATTTGTAATATCCTTTATGACGGGAGCAGTTTTTTCAAAGTATGACATATCCATACTCATAACACCGACTAATTCCTTTGCCGCATATTCCATAATGCTGACTACCATTTCGTATATCCATTCAATCAAGCCTTTCATTATTGGTTCCAGCAATGGCATCACTCCTTTCCTTAGTTATTTCTACTGACTTACTGTATCGTTGCCAAGCCTGCCAAAAGAGGTCTGACATACGCTAAAAATGCGCCTATACCATTGATAATCGCCCACGCGATCCAGATACGTTTGAGCCAGTCCACACTTTGGTCTACCTTCTGCTGATTATTAGACAGCTTCATGCCGACAACACATATCGTCGTCATAAGCGCGGCTAAAACCGTACTGATACCCGCAATCTTGTTATATACGTCAACAATAATGCGGTTTGCGACCTCCCACATATCCTCCGCGTATGCGTTTACGGCAAAGCAAAAGACAAGGTAGATGACAAGCGGAACGGTGTTTTTCAGTATTCTTTTAAGTTTTTTATTCATCCGCTAACCTCCCTTCAAAAATATTACGGCTTTAATGATGTACCCTATACAGAATACAAAGGCAAGCGGAACGCTTTTCTCAGACTTAATGTATCCATACAAAACCGCCGTTACAGTCGTAGGGATAAGAACTAAAGAAAGCTCATAAAGTCCGAGATACGCTCCGGCTGCCGAAAGGAATTTGACATCACCTCCCTTCATACCGTCATATTTCAAGGCAACAAAAAAAAGCGGGAGTGTTAAGAGAAACAATCCCGTTACCTTGTCAAATACAGACGCATTACTGAATACCGATAAGGCATACATACTGAGTATTACGCTATTGGGTATCTCGCGTCTTGTATAATCCGTATATGCCGCATACAAAAGTAATATAGTAAATAGCATTAACTCATTGATGAAAAATCATCCTCATACATATCGCCGTTTATGGTAATAGTCTTGGATAACTTCTTACAGAACTCTATATTGCCGACACCGCCGCCCGAAATATATATATCAAAGCTATGGCTTGCAGGCTCTTCCTTTGTCCCTGCAAGCGCAACATCTGTATATATCTTTCTTGCGCCTGCTTCTGATATGGGACTTTTCGGCAACTGAAAGCCCTTTCCGCTTTTCTCCATAGCGATTGATTTTGACTGTGTGCCAAGCCTGTTTATCACATTCCACGGAATATATACCGTAGCCTTTGTCGGGTCTTTGACTTTACTCGTGGTGCTTCTGCTGTTGCCCCAGCTTGAACAATAATCACCGTCATTGTCAATAAGCTTTGTCTTTATACTGTAATTGACCTTTGTTTCAAAACCGTAGCCCGATTTAAAGGTTGACGGAGTAACCGTTGCATCAGCACTTAAAGTTGTCCTGTATGTAAAGGTATGATAACACGTCCTGTATTTCGGAGTACCGTCACTGTAACTTCCGTATCGGACTCTATGCGAATCTGTTTCCGTCCATTCAATCTCACCGTCGCATACTCCCGATGGCTTTATAATATCACTTCCGCCGCCAGTGCCGCCCGTTGATGGCGGTGGCTTAATACCGTCTTTAGGATAGCACTTTATGTTTAGATATTTTATCGGATTAGCACCGTCAAACTCAACTAAAACAGGCTTTTTATCTCCCGTTTCAGGAATACTGCTATCCGGCAACTGTATGCTCCAGCCTCCATAGTCATACCCTTCAATATCCTGCGGAGTATATGTAATTGTGGTTTTCTTATCTCGCACTACCTGCTCACCCGGTATTGTTTCCTCACTCATAATGCGTCCCGCTTCACTGTCCCAATACCGAACTCTAAGCTCGGTATCAATATATGGATAGTATTCAATGTTCAAGTCCTTAACAGGCATCCACGGAGCAAGCTCTATTCCGACGTCACGCTCTGTACCCGAATACTGAATATCCTGTCCTTCAGGTCGAACATTCCAGCCGCTGTATTCGTAGCCCTCCCAATCAGTGATATGGATATTGGTCTTTACCGTCTGGTCTCCTATCATTTCGCCCAAACTGCGCTGTTCTTCATAAAATACTTTGTTATGCGGAACATCCCAATACTTCACATTCACCTTTGCTTCAGGTGACGCGCTTACAATTACTCTTGCAGTGGCAAAATACCAATACATTCCCTGTGGGAACCATCTGTTTATGCCTATTGACTGATGATTTCCGTTGTCGGACCAAGGGTCAAGCGAGCCTACCTGTGTTGGAACATCACTTTTAACGCATAGAAAAAACGCTGTTTCGCCCGGCTCGGTTAATTCAAACTTTGATGAATTAAGTATATTGTAATTATACTCGTGATAACTGTCGCCCAAAGCTCCGTAGTATTGAAAATCCCAAACCTTGATAGCATTTCCGTCCATTGGATCACTTAAATCCTCAAATACTATGGTATCGCCCACATAGCACTGCATAGCAGGAAACTCGGTACTCAAATCATTATCCGAATAGCTTTCAAGCATATCCTTTATCTCTCCGTCTCGCATACGGATAATACGGAACTTTGCTATTGGCTTTTTTACAGCTTCGCCATATAAATTATATACAGATTGATGGCGATAATCTTTATCTGCATATTCATCACTGTAATCTGCATTTACTGCAATATTTGAGCATAGAAAAACGGCTGTCATTGCGACAGCCGTTAAAGCTTTTCGTATATTCATTTATCAAACCTCCTTAATCCTTTGCGGGATACGGATACTTAAAGGTTTCCGTATAGTGATATTCCTTTACCTCTCCGCTGCATAAACGCTTAACGCTTAATGTAAACTCCATAGGCATTCCGTCCTTTAATTCAAACGTTGTCTTGTTTTCCCTTGTGGTATAGTATTCTGCGCTTACACTAAATATTTCATCACCATTCTTTTTTGCATTTCTCCACTGATTACGATTATGCGTTTCCCAGCCAAGTATTGCACCCATATCTTCGTCATAAATATTAAACTCTGACGGAGTAATGAAATCAATCTTAAATTGGTAATTATCACAATCCGAATAATCTCTGACATTATCCATCGTTATCCAAAACAACTTACCCTCGTATGGATTTTCAGGAAAATGTACTGTCAGTTCGGGTTCGGGAAATGCCACAGGTTCGAGCGGAGATGTTATCGTTACAGTATATGTATTCTCGTCCCAATCCACATCACAATTCAGCATTTCCGCAACAAACCTCAGCGGTACAAATGTTCTGTCTGCTTTTATCATTGCAGGCACATCAAATGTATATAACACACCGTTCAGTGTCGCCCTTGATGATAATATATGAGTAATTATCGTATCCTTACCCTTTACAATAGTTACTTCCTGTTCTCCGCTGTTCCAAGATACATCAGCGCCCATAGCCTCACTAATAAAGCGTATAGGAACAAGCGTTCTGTCTTTATACAGATACGGCTTTGCGTCTGGGAAATCAATTTTATTTCCGTCAAGCGTTACCGTAATATCAGGTGTTTCTTCTGCCACCGCATAGCTTGTGCTTAAAATCGCAAGCATCATCATTGTCAGCAATAAAGTTAAAATCCTTTTCATTGTCTTTTCCTCCTTTTCAAATCGTTTTTAATATAAGTGTTACAAGCTTGTATTCTATTTATATCAGCACTGAGTACCAATGTCAAGAACTATTTACAAAAATGTACTTCCGTAAAAATGAAATCGCATACCTATGCGGTTTTTCGGCATTTTTAGTACAAAACTTTTTTTAAATTTGTTCTTCCGTATTTTTTAAACTGAAAGAAATTTTTGCAGATTGCCGCGTGAGCGGGCGCAGTCGTACACAGGTACTTCAAGCTTGCGAAAGTGGTGATATGCGAAAATTTAATCAGTTTTAATCCATACGAAAATTCGTTGAAGATATATTGAATGGTATCTCAATTTCTCCGATTAAAAATGAGAATAAACTCCTTGCAGTCGCGTACCCTTTCACAGTGAATACTGCCGGATTGCTCGTTCCGTTTACACTGGTGAAATTCAGCCTGTATATAAACTTCCCATCTCTATATTTTCGGTTATAGCTGTCTAAGCCCATATCATCGCCGAGAAATTTATAGAACTTGTTTTTTGCAAGTCCGACATTAAGATTTACTATCTTATCCTGTCTGTACGAATCGCCCATCGCATACTCAACAGCACAGTTTACCGTCCTTTGCAGGTGCATTTCTATTTCCTGCTGCATAATATGAACTCTGTAAAACTCGCCAACCGTTACTATAAAGGTTATCATAAAGAATACAAGTATCATAACCAATAATAGACCGCTGCCCTTTTTCTTTTTTGCAAGCTTTTCTTTTAATTTTATCAATACACACCGCCTCCCAAGATTATAGTCATTACATACGCGGCTGTCAAAACAGGGATAAGCGGCAGGCGCCTGTCCCTGTCAGATTTTCGCACAGCAAGCCACGCATACATTACTCCGCTAAGCACAAACATTGAAAATGAGAATAAACACATATTCCGTGCGCCTATTGCAAGATATATCACAAATATTACATCAAAGTCGGCTTCTCCCACCCATTTCTTTAATATTTTTACCATTAAACATATAACGCCGTAGATTGCCGATGATATGATTACATATCCGATAATATCCGCTTGTATAATAACTCTTGATGCAATACCAAGAGCAAATACAACCACTGTCCCTGCATACAAAAGCCACGCGGGAATTTCCCTGTACTTAATATCCAATACCGAATAGAATACAAGAATTATGAATGTAACTATGTATGTAATATATATCATTTCCAAAACTTCTCACTCATTCCTGTCATTCTGACCTTCATTGGAATAGTAAAGCCTATCGGATCGCGTCCCAATGGAGTAAACACGTCAAAACGATAGCTTGTTGTGCAAGTCACATCAAACGTGTTGCGTAGCTGTATCTTTTTCTGAGCCGCATTGAAATAGCTTGCGCTTACAGACATATTCGCGCCCGCGCCTATGTTCGTGTTATTTTTCAGCGTAGCAAACAAGGCATTTGTATTTGACGTTACCTGTCCCGATATTTCTATCTCACGCACCACGCGTCTGCAGGTATAATTCAAATTCAGATATACGGTAAATATACTGAAAAATGAAACAGCCGTAGCAATCAGCGTGATGAATACAAGCGTTTTGATGATAAGCTCATAATACGCGCTGCCTTTTTTCTTTACTTTAAGAAAAGCAGACAAACGCCTGCTTTTCTTCTGTATTTCTTTTTTCATTGCTTTATATACCGAACGCCGATTTAATCTTAGCGATTACTCCGTCCCAGACCTCCACGATTGCGTCCTGATAGTTTTTCATGAAGAACGCGCCGACTACAACAACAATAAGTATAACGATAAGCCAGCCCGTAATCTGGTCGCCTTCGGTATTCTTAATAACGCGCTTTGCATTTCTCATAAACTTATCCTTTGCAAGCTTTGTTTTTACAAGTAATTTATTCATTCTGTCAAATCCTTTCTTTTACATTATTCCGCCCAAAGAATTAAAGAGGTTTACTCCCACTACATAGAACAGCGTAAATATACCGATAACTACGATAGGAATAACCATCATCTTAACTCTGCCCGGACGTTTATTTAACTCTCTTTGCATTGTTTCATGCGATAATAGCGACATATCGGATAACAAGTGATTGAGCGCCGCCTCCTGATTATCACCTCTGTTTACTGCTATAAGCGCTTTGGTTAGTCGTGACATATAGGCATTGCCCACACGTTTGTCAAAATCCAACATGGCATTTTCAAAATTTCCTGATTTCAAATCAAGAACAAGCACCTCAATATCATATTGAAGTCCTTTTCCTGCTATTGTACTGTAGCTTTCCAACAGCTTTATAACGTCTTTTTCTGTTTTAAGTCCCTGCACAATAGCGCGTATAAACTTAGGCAGCTCGCTTTCTATAAGCTCATCTTTTTCCTTTAAGCGGTCATTGACCTCTCCGAAAAAGTGAAAATACACTATTACTGCTAAGATACATACCACTACAGCCATTGACGGCATTATAGCAACTGCTGCCAATGTACCTATAATAGCTGTACCCGCCGCCATTACGACAGCACGAGCGTAATATTCTTTCGGTGTAAAGATAATCCCTGCACGCTCCAGCTTTATTTTCATTCTCCGTTCCTTGAAATCATCAAGACGGATAAACGGAGCGACAAGCTTCATGACGGGTAGAAGCAAACGCTGATTGAGCGTTTCCGTCATTTTGGTCTTACCTGCAACACCTCTGAGCCTTTGCGTGGCGCTGTATGGCGGAAGCTTCAGCACACTGCTTAAAATGCTGAATATCCCCGCTGAAATTAAAATAAAGATTATTATTATTGTCATATCAAATTCTCCTTTCCATTACAGCGGTTTGTTTATTCTTAACGTCAAAAATGCTGATATTATTGTTAATATAAGCATAAGAACTATAAGCAGCTTTCCGACAAACGTGTTTATAAGAATATTAAACCATTCAGCATTTGAAAAGCGTAGTATTGGTATTATAGAAAATGCCAAGATGATAGACATAAAGTATTCCTTCCATACATTCATCATTACGGTATCAGCCTCTATCTGTAATTTCTTTGCGTCATTCATACCGTCAATGACAGCGGGAAGAATAAACCTCATATCACCCGACTTTTCCTGCGATAACACCAGAATATCAATCCATTCCGAAAAGTATTTGTTGTTGAGCTTCAGTTCCAGACGACGCAAGCCGCGCCGGATATTACTGTCTATAAGCGTTACGTCCGTTATAAATTCAGCAAACGGTCTTTGAACATCAAGCTTTGACAGGTTTTCATTTACTGCCTTTATAATATCGTTACAGCTTATATAGCTGTTAGTTATAAGGCTCAGCGTATTTTCAAGAAGCTCATCCTGATTACGCTTATACCATCTTGACTTGACTTTAAGGAATATGTAAGGGACGGGAATTAAAGCAAGCCCTGTTACTAAGGCGAGTCCCGTATCGGTAAAAAGCATTTTTCCCATACCTATCCCTGCCGCACAGAATACGGCAAGCATAGCGGCAAATATCTTCATATTACTGCCTCCCATTGCTACCGTATTCTGTACCGTTGTAATAATTTGGTCTTTTAATGTCAGCCTGCTGAACCGCTCGTCAACATTACGGAATTTCTCCTCCTGTACCTGCTTAGACAGTGAAATATATGACTTCCTTCTAAACGGATTTATTCCGGTAAATAAAAATGCGCCCGTAAGTAGGAGCGCGAATATCATAATCAATATTATATTTTGCAATCTCAAAAACCTCCCATTACATAAATTGTTTTATAGCGTCCTCGCTTGCGCCGCCATAGCGTAAGCGGTGCAAAAGCTCATCGGACATCTTGCTGACCTTCTTATGATGACCGATTACTTTTTCAATCTGTCCGTCAGTTCCGTATATATTTTTCTCAATCTCGTACTTATACAGGGTATTTCCGATGACCTTACCGCCCTTTATCCCTGTACCCTCAAAAATTTCATCATATACACGCCGCCCGTCAGGTAGCTGTCTTTTAAAGAGAACAATCGGAATAGCCTCCAGAATAAACTCGAGGATTTTATTCTCCGATAATTGAAGTCCCGTTGCAACACACATTGAAAGAATACGGTTATACGCGTCTACCGCTGAATTAGCGTGAAGCGTGGATATGATAACATGACCTGTTCTGCCTGCTTCAATCGCTGTCATAGCTTCTGCGCCGCGCATTTCTGCGGGAATAATCGCATACGGGTGAAATCTTAACGCTTCCTTTAACAAATCGTCCATTGTAATCGGATTCGGCGCATCCTTTGTGAGCGTCTGAACAACTCTGTTTGTCATTCTTCCATTCTCATACTGAGCTATATTCAGTTCCCTTGTATCCTCAATCGTATATATTCTCTTTTTCTTGTCCAGACACGAAATCAAATATGCAAGGTCTGTCGTTTTACCGCTGCCCGTACTTCCTGCAATCGCCAGCGACACACCGTTATTGATACACACGGGCAAGAACTCCAACTCCTCCGGTGTTGCGCTGCCATACTCAATCATCAGCCTGCGTGTTATGACATTTTCCTTTTGCCGCCTTATAGACGCCACTCCGCCCGTTTTACTATCGACACACGGCGGAATGAGCGCCGATATTCTTACACCCTCACCTATATAGCTGTCTACTTTCGGATTGGAACCGTCAATGATAGAGCCGCCGAGCCATACCATTTTCTTGATTTTATCCATACAATCGTCCGGCGAAACAAAGGTTTCCTCCAGCAATTCCACTCTGTCGGGATAGATAACCTCGATACAATTCCAAGCATTGATATTAACCTCTTCTACTTCCTCGTTCTGAAGATATTTTGTTAAAATACCGAAGCCCGCCATGTCCTCGTATATCCTGTCTGCAAGCATAGAAATGTTTTTACATTCCTCTACCGACATCTTATTCTGATTAAGATAACGGATTATGAGATTTTTCAGCTTATCGCCTGCCGACGGTGAGTATATAACGTCTATAAGCTCCGCCGAGTGATTTTTGGATATGATATGCCGTATCTTATCCAGCACGTCCTTATATTCCATAGTCTGTTGATTGGAAGTGTCAGAAGTCGTATTGATATTTACCTTGTATATTAAATCATTTATGTTGAATACGTCCATATTACTGTCCCCCTCCCAATATTACCGAGCTTGTCAACGCTTTCATGCCTGATATGTACTCACGTTCCTGCTTCAAATCGTGGAATACAATAGCCTGTCCCGTATTAGCATAGATATTTGCGTTTTCCACATATCCAAGCTCAAAGTCAAAGGTCAGACCGATGCTTGACTTATACGCGGATAAATCGCACGACTTATCGTGAGCGTTTAAGATATGCGCTGTCTTGTATGACAGATTAAGCAAATCAAACACATTTCTCATACTGTCATGCCACAAACAATCCTTTACAGACGGACGGTGAACAACAAGAAGCTTGTCAGCCTCCGTCATTCCTATGCTTGATATGGGATTATTTAAGTCAGTATTTCCGTCAATAACTAAATAATCAAAGCGCATATTCGCGTCATCAAGCATATCCTTAACGCTTTTTGCGGATACGGTAGTAAGCTGCATAGCATCAAACTTATCGGGAACAGACAGCACAAATACTGATGTTTTTCCTGCCTGCACAAGCATATTCTTTGTTTCGCCGCCCATAAGCGCGTGATATATTCCTCTGTCGTCAGGGACATTACAGCCGCAAAGCATCTGCATTTCTCCGTAATATATATTTGAAGAAATGAGTCCCACCGTGAAATTACGCTGTGAAAGCGAAAACGCAAGATTAACCGCTGTTGTGGTCTTGCCGCTTCCGTTCGCGCCCCAGACCGCTATAACTTTTGCGTTCATTATGCCACACCTCTGCTTTCAAGTATGATGTGAAGCTTACCCGAATACTCGGCATTGATAAGCTTCGCCGCCTGTTCTTCTGTTGCTATAAGCGTTACGTTAGCGGCGATTGTGTCCTCTTTATCCTCACTCCCCTGTACATTCTCCAGATTTTGAGCGTCCTCATTTTCCACGCTGTAAATCTCTATACCTTTGAGTGTATCGTCAATAATAACCGTATCATCAGCATAATACGCAACTGTTACCTTATCGCCTGCCTTTAGCTGATTTGCCACACTTGCGGCATTGCTCGGCACACTCACGGCAATAAGGCGCTTTCCCTCTGATACCGCCTTATCAAAGCGTTCATCAGATACGAAATCTGCAAACTTTGAAGCGTACAAGTAATCGTCTGTTGTCATACTTACCTTTGCATACTTGCCTACAAGCTCATCGGGATTTTTGACAACCGACTCAGGCAAACCGTAGCTGCCTACCTCTACTTGTTTAAGCATTTGTGCCTCAATCTTTGTCCCTGCTGTAATATCCGCCTGCAATCGGCAAATATATATCGTCTTTTCCTTTTGCTTATACATTCCCGGTAAGACCAGAAACGCAAGAATAGCGGCTATGACAATGCACACACCGCCGACTACAAGCTTATTTTCCAATAACTTTTTCAAATCTTATCACTCCTACTATATTTTTTATTCCGTCAAAAAAAGCCTTGCAATTTCCTCTGCAAAGCTCTGACTGTTACGGTCAAACATATTGACCGCGTATTTCTGCAATGACTTAGGCGGCTCGGTATCAAACAGAAATATATATGAATTTGATATTTGCCCCGCCCACTGTTCATCTGTTAAAAAGTATTCGCATTTCTTTATATGCCAAGCGTCCGACAGCGACATTACAATCTGCAAGGACGATTTTTTCAGAAATTCTATATTCCTGTAATCATACCCGTCCGAAAAACCGTTATATTTTCCTCCGCTGCTTATTCTATATGGCGTTCCAAGGTCAATGAGAATAACGTCATAGTCCTTTTCAAATTCAGATATGTCAAATGATTTTACATCTCTGTACTGCGCCTGTCCGTTTATATACCTGAACTCATCGCCGCCGGAAAGATTAAAGGCTATTACCTTTTTACCGTTCATAACCAGATATTCCGCAAGGCTCGCCGTCATATTCGTGACGCCTGCGCCATGCGTTGTGCCAAAAAGAGAAATAACTGTGCATTTGTCCGCTGACTTATGCTGTAATACTTTTTTCTTTTTGGGCTTAATATCTATGACAGGCGGTTTTTCTCGCTTAGGCTTTTCTCTCTTGAGTTTTTCAGGCTTTTCCCTTTTGGGTTTTGCCTCCGGCTTTATATCAAACTCAGCCACATCAGATTTTCCCGTCTGATTTTCGATGGAATTTTCTTTAGATTTCTCCACAGGCTTTTCCGCCAGACTCGGATTTTCAGCATGTATTTCCTCTTTTATTTCCTGCTCAACCGTCAGCCTGCCCTTATTCATAATAGACAGAATTTTTAATTTGTCTATACCGTCACCCTCAAAGATAATATCCTCAACATTATATCGTCGGTTATATCCCTCATACTGCTCTTGTATATACTGATGTCTTTTGCCATTCAAGAGCAGTACAATACGCGCTGTCTTTGTAATTTCCCGTATTTGTGAAAGATATGTTTCTATATCCTTAACCACTGTATGCCCGATTACAATAACGTCAACATCAGGGTGTTGTTCAACCGCCATAATCAGCGAGATACCATTACTGCAATCCTCTAACGAAAAAACCATATTCTGACCTTGCATATCCTTATACAGTGCGTCCTGAATATGCTGACCTCCAAACGCGCTTATGATACTAATCATCCTAGCATCACCTCTTTAAGATACTGAAACGGGAGCAGGCTGTCGCTTTCCAGACTTTCATATACCTTCAGGGCATTTTCAAGAGCCTTTTCGGTGTCGCGCTTATCGTGCTTGTAAAAAGCGTGAAGAAGTACGATATTATCGTCCCTCTCACAGAATATGATACGCACAATTTTTTTTGATACCTTTATCCGAAACTCATAAAACTGTCTGTAACGCTCTATGATAAAATGCTTTACATGAGGCTCTCGAAGTATTTTGTTCTCCATTACAAGCATACTAAGCTGATACTTGAATTTCTTTTTTACCTTGTCATCGGAATGTTTCAAAAATTCAAGCACCTGCGACGCTCCGCTTTCATCACAATATGTATAAATTTGCTTCAATAAAAATTCACCACACTTTACTTACTTTTTAATTTTGAGTACAAAAAAAACAAGGGCTATGTATGTAAAAGCCCCCAATTTTCCGTTATTATTTTATCTATTCTTTCCTCCACCTCGTCAAATGGTACACCATACCTGAACCCGCGCGATACCAAATCAGGCACACACGATAATACTTTCAGCTCCTCCCATAATTCGGGATGCAAAAACTTCAAATGTGCAAGCTCATTATATGATTGATTAGGACAAAACCAACACCCATTGCGCCGCGTAAAGCTATATATCGGCGATAACAGTCCGTAATTCTTACATAATTCATAAGCCATTTCCTCAGTACAGTGGTATTCATACAGTAAAGACCGTTTGTTATCTGTCAGACGTTCCAAGCGTTTAGGCTCGTCTGCCGCTATTCCCACATACTCTATATACTCACCCTCAATACTTTTACGATACTGTCTTATAGGCTTCATCTTTAATCGGTCATTCCCTGCACATCTGCCGCCGATAAGCCAACCGCTGTGTTTACCGTTGTTTTCTTCTGTCTTTGACCTTGTAACGGTATGAAAAAATAAATCCATATAGTCACAATCGGCATGAAGTATTTTTATCTTATACCCCCATTCTTCAAATATCGGTATTGCGATATTTCTGATAAAATCAATATGTTCAGGTATTTCACCCGATATATTCCTGCTTTTATCAAACATAACCTCGCAAAAAACTATTTCCGTAATCGGCAAATGATGTATATGAGCGAGAATTATTGAGGCAGTCGAATCTTTTCCTCCTGACCAGAAGCATAGTGTATTCATTATCCACCGCCTTTCTTATCAAGCAGCTTATTGTCTTTAAGATAACCTATGAGCAGTTTTTCAAGCACGTCCGCCATTTCCTGTTCACTATGGAACTTACCAACATACTTCTTTACAAAGGCATCAACATATCTTTCGGACTTCTGTTTCGGTTCGCCAAGTTCTGCAGTTATCTTTTCCAGAATTTCAATAGTAAGATTATTTCTGTACTTCTTTATTTTCTTGACATATTCGCTATTTAATATATCTTTTTTATCTACAAAGAAATATTGATGTATTATACTTTGACATTCCTTTGAAAAATATGATAAAGCGACCGATATTTTAATTTTTATTTTTCCGCTGTCCACTAAAATGAGTAAATCATCAATTAAATAGTTTAGACGAATATACTCATATATATTGCTTTTGGACACGTCAAATTCTTTAGCCAATGCTTTCTGCGTATTTTCATCCAGCTTTGTCCACCCGGTGGACAAATTGCCTTTCTCCTTTTTCAGACATTCGTTACGAAGCATATATACTTTTGCGCGTTCTGACGGTAATATCTTATCCCTTTGCAGAAGATTAGACTTTATAACGATATTTGCCGCTTCTATGTCAGTACACTTAATAATGCGTACATCTGCCTCTGTTTCACCATTAAGCTTCAACGCTTCCATTCGTCTGTGACCGCTTAGAATTTCATACCTGCCGCCAAAACCTAATACACGCACAAGAATTGGATTTAACAGACCATGCTCCTTTATATCCTCCGCAAGCATTTCAAGCGCTTTATTATGCACCACTCTGAACGGATGCTTTGAATATGCCTCAGTATCAGTTATCTTTACCCTTGTTACGGGTATCACTTCAAATTCCTGTTCAAAATCCATATTAGTTCCTCCCTTCTGTTACTTTTTTTGATTAGATGTTTGTCTGTGTAAAATTACTTCTATGTCCCTTTCCACAGCATAGTCAGTCCTCCTTTTTAAATTTTTGCAAATAAAAAGACTTGAAATTCAAAGTTTTGAAAATCAAGTCTCTTTAATAAGTATTATTTAATTATATGATTTTAATTTATATTCTAAAAAATCGAATTATATTTATTGTTAAAAATATGTGTACCTTTATTTAATTTACCAACTAGAAACCGTTTAGATTTTCTAGTTAGAATTGTCAGCAGACTACATTTTTTCTTTCTAACATTTTTCTAACACTTTGGATTTTTTAGATGATTTATGTATTTTTCAAAAATCCCTTTTTATACAGTATAAACATGAATAAATGGCTATGTAATGCCATTTTTACATGATTAAAAGGTCTTAAATAAATCACTATAAAAATAAATAAAACACATCTGGTTCCACTCTTAATCAGGGTGTCCAGGGTTCGAACCCCTGATCGCGTACCACAAGTTGCAATATCCGAACTTTTGTTCGGATATTTTTTTGTTATGGGCTTTTTCCCATTTCATAAGCATTTTGCATTGTCCTGCTTTGCTTTATACATCTATCGTTAATTGCCACAACACATCAATTCTTCACACAAATAACTTTTTCATAACAAATCACCCCTTTTATTCTATCGTAGCTGTCCTAATCTCTGTTTAGTAAACCACTTAAACGTTGATTTTTTACAAAAAGCACGTCTAAAACGTGCTTGACATAATTTTTATACTATGTTATACTTTAGATACAAGATAAGGGCAACAGCAGTTGTCTTTGCAGAATGTAAACGTTTTGTAGAAAAATTCTACCTTAATCGTCTATTTCGCAGATAGACGGTTATTTTTTTATCTCTATAACAAGCAAAAATACAATTATAATTATAAGAGTAAATTCACTCATATGCTGCTCCTTTCGGAATAGCAGAGACAACCGTCTTGCGTCCGCTTTGCCAAACGTTATTGCCCTTTTTGTATCTTGGGGTTTTATAAACCCATATATATTCTACACTATACCTCACACAATGTCAAATGACGTTTATTTTACTAAAAAAATACAAAATGGCGGTTTTAAACCGCCATTTTGATTACTTCAATTTTTCATTAATACGCATAAACACTGCCGCTGTCTGTGCTCTTGTGGAATTCGCCTGCGGAGCGAAAGTACCGTCGGTATTACCCGACATTATTTCTTGCTCTGACAGCCAATCAACCGCATTCCTTGCATAATCCGAAATACTGTCACTGTCAACATAATTTGCCGTTTCATTTACCGTTATATCACAATTTTTGTATTCCGCATAACGATAAACAATCGCCGCCATTTGTTCACGGGTTATACTCATATCAGGTGCAAACTCTGTATCACTCACACCGCTGACAATTTTATTTTCTTCCGCCCATGCCACTGCATTTGCGTAATAACTGTCACTTGCCACATCAACAAAGCTTGAATTTTCCGCATACGGTTCACCCTCTGTTCTGTACAGAACAGTTACAAACATAGCCCTTGTAACGTCACCGTCTGGTGCAAATTCCGTATCGCTCACACCGTACATCAAACCGTTTTCATAAGCGTACTTAACTGAATTATAGAACCAATCGTTGTTACTTACGTCAACAAACGGATTATCCCAATCAGTCGGTTCAGGCTTATCTGACGGATTAGGCACAGTATCAATCTTTTTGAACTTTGCAGTAATTTCAGCTTTTGCATTCACCTTTTCAAACGTATATTCGCTCACCTTACCGACGCTTTCGCCGTTTACGATTACGTCCTCAATTTCGTAACCCTCATCAGCCGTTATCGTAAATGTCTTGCTTTCGTTTTTATTTACGGTTACGGTGTCCGGACTGATTTTACCGTTTTCGGACTGAACAACTGTAATTTTATATGTTACATTGCCGGAGTTTCCTCCTCCGCCACCGCCCGAACTTGGTTTAATCATAAGCGGACTGCTCGCGATAATGTGAGTGTTTTCAACCGTTGTACCCGTCAAATTAACCGTAACGGTATATGTCACAGACGTATCAAACGTGCCGTACAACGTATATGTTTTATTATCACTGCTTGCCTTAACCGCTGTAAGTTCCACATTCTTATCACCGTTCAGCACAACAAAATTATCTGCCGTCATTCCCTCAATCGCCGTATCAAGATTAATCGTGATATGCGTCTTTCTTGCCGTACCTGCCGACGCATTCACTTTAATTTTTTCACTTGGAATATCAGTGCTGTCCTTGCCGCCCAAAACGGTATAAACATTCTGATTATCAACAGTCGCACTTACTACGCCGTTTATTTTTTCATCAGTTGTAATGTAGCCGTTTTCATCAACATTCGCCGCACCTTCTATTGCCGAAACGTTCCATTCAATTCTGTTTGCCGCCGCACTGTCGTCATTGATTTCAATAATTCTGTTATCGGTTTTCACCTTTAGCGAAAGCTGACCGCTTGTGCCGGCTTTAATTGTACTGTCACTGCACTCTTTTCCGTCAATGTACATTTGAAGTACACTGTCGTCATTGCCGAGTGCTTTGTTTGTAAGCTGTAATGTTACAGGTACTGTTTCGTTGCCGATTTCGTCTGCAGCATACACAACTATATTTTGATATGCCATAGAATTATCAAGCGTAACAGTCTTTTCAAAACTGCCGTCATCTCCGACAGTCGCTTCCTGTATCTCTTGATTTTCCGCACCGATATACACTTTCGCACCACTGTCGCTGATACCCTTAACCGTAACAGTGTCCTCGAAAAATCCGCCGTTATTCGGACTGCTTATTTGCAATCTCGGAGGAAGTGTATCAACAGTAAACATATACTCCGACAATGTACCGTCTTTTGAATCGTTTTCGCCCTTGAAGGTTATTATATGCGTACCGTCCTCTAAGCCGTCAAGATTTATACTCTGCGACATAGTTTTTTCCGAAACAGTACCGTTCATTTCACCGCCGTCCAAAGACCATTCGCCGGAAACATTCATATCCGATACAAGGTCTATGACTGCATTACTGCTTTTAACCGTATCTGTTCCGTCAATGTTTACCGCATTTTGTGCTTTAAGTGTTACATCAGCCTTTTTAGGCTCAACCATTGTCACAGGTGATGACAGTGTTTCAGCGGAAACAATCTGACCGCCTGAAGATGTATTTTTATAACCCTTTAATCCTATCACATACTGCTTACCGCTTACAAGTCCGACTTGTTCGGTCTGCGTTTTTATATCCTTTTTCTCATCTTCCGTAAGGTCGTTTTCATTCACGATATTTCCGTTCTTATCCACCGTAACCGTCTTTGTATACTGACCGCCGACCGTAATCACATCACTTCCGCTTACAGTCATATTGTCAAATACAGTCGGTACGTTTTTACCATCTTGAACTTCATATATACTTACCTTATAGCCGTCATAATTATCTTGATTTATACCTGTCAAATCAATACTGTAATCACCGCCCAATGCCACATTAAACGTCGGTGCGGACGGCTGTGACGGATTGGTATAATTAAGCTTTTTATCGGTTGTCACAACCGGGTTAGCACTTTCGTCTGTCGTTGTCGCAACAACTTTTACCGTATATTCACCGCTCGGCATATTTTCAGGCATTGTTATATTTGCACTCTTACTCTTTATGTCATTCACATTTTCTGTTTTGTACAACGGATAAACTTCGTTATTGCTGTCCTCTGCATAAATTGTAAGACTGTTGAATTTATCCAAATCTTCGCCCGACCACGTTACAGTATTATTGTTCAATACCGCATTGTCGATTGTCGGCAACTTTGAAAGTGCGTATATAGTCACGCTTGACGCAATACCTGTTTTTAATTGCAATGCTTTATTAAAGTAATTTTCATCTGTAACCGTTATTGTAACGGTTGCTTTCTTTGTATCCTCATTCCAATTCAACATTGCGTTGGCATTTGCGTTGGCTGTATCGTCTGCCGTTTTTGAACTGTCTGACCATACTATCGGATAATTTTCCATTTCAATATTCTTTGCGTATGTTTCCGCAATAAGCTGACTCGGTGCGTCATACGAAATTGTAAGTATTCCGTTTTCGTTGTTATACTTGCCGAAATTAACCGAATGTACCGTTTTACCCGCAAGCGATGATACCGTCGCACCGTTTGAGCCGAACAATGATATATCCTCTGTTGACGCCAATGTGCGAATACTGTTATTGAGTTTCATATACAAGGTACGGTCTGTTTTTTCATCATAATAAACAGGAATACCCTCCGCACTCAACTCAATAGTCGGTTCCGGTGCGTCATATTTACCGAAAGCGAAATCTACATCTCCGCCCCAATAATATGTTACACCTGCGTCAATTTTCAAAACGTGCAAAGCACCCCATATTTTTTCGGCATTGACACCCAAATCGGCAGAACCTATTTCAATACCGCCGAAAATCGGTATTTTTTTAGGAATACTTACCACTGCCGTGGCATAACCTTCCCAGAAATATTTATCCTTAACCTTATCTTTTTCTACAATTAAATGTCCGTCACCCGAAATAACGTCGAATATACCGATAGACACTCCCGCTGCAAATCTAAGTTCGGGATACCATGCACATTCAATTCCCGCATAGTCTATAAGTGTAATTCCCGCAACATTCACGTCCGACAGTGCAATACTCAAATCTCTCGGGCTGATACTTACATCACCTCTTGCGGAAAGAACATCAAACAAAGCGAATTGTCCGCTTAGCAGAAGCGTTATAGGCGGTACGGATGAGGACGGATAAATCGTTTCAAACAGATTATCTATACCGCCGCCTGCACCTTTAATCCAAAATACGCCCATTCCGTCAACATTTATGCCCGGTGTAAATCCGCCTGCATAGAAATATAATTTATCCGGAATAGGTATTCCGTTGTTACTTCTAAGACGAATTTCCGCCTCCATTTCAAATGCCATCATATCGGCACTGCCTTGAACGCCGATAGTATATTCGTTGTTCATAACCTTTAAGTCAAGAGTACCCTCAACGCTCGGAAGTCCGTCCGCATATGACGGAACTTCTACTTCGACAGACGTATTAAATCCGATAAATCCGCCGCCGAAAAGTATATCATGGATATACAAATTCAGACTTCCGCCCTCTGCGTCTTCCCATTCCTCTTGGTCCTCGGCATATCTGTCCTGTACATCTCTAAGCTGTGACGGAGTATAATTACTGCTCGCCATTTTCAGTTGTGCAACCTCCATTGCGGAAGTTTTTCTGTTGCTCCAATCAAAGTTTGACGGAACAAGAAAATCAGGTGAAAGTTGTGCACCGAATGCGATTACTCTTTGTTTCGGTGTTTTTGAAGTGACTTCACCGTCAACTGTCGCCATCTGTCCGAACTGACAGTATCTGAATTCCATCACCATTCCCGCAATGGTTTGTGCGGTACTTGCCGCACCCGGCCACATAAGCATAATACCGTTTGTATTTGCAACGCTGTTTTCAACGTCACCTGTCTGTTCGCCCTCGTTTGTGTACTGCAAAAGTGTTGATTCGGAGCCGTTTTCAAATGACGAAATCGCACATACACCGCTCCAAACCTTTGTTCTTGCGCCTGTCGTATAAACTTCGCCGTCTATATCGATATTAATAGTTTGGTCGTCCTGACCGACGTTTTCGACAGACACGGTTACAGTACCTTTTTCAATATCAAGACAATTACTGATATTTATTGTGCTTTTCGCCTTATGGTCTACCATTTCAAGCGAAACTGCCTCTGCCTCTGCAATTTTACCGTTTTCATATTTTAACGTAAAGTCACCGCGAAGTTCAAGCAAAGAGATATTTTGAGCATTTGGAACTTCGTCACTGTATTCCTTTTCGTCTTTATACGCCCTTAGGGCATACTTGTTATCGCCGTCTTTTTCAATCGTGACAACTCCGTAAGAGCCTCCTTGATATGCAATATCATCACTGACATTAAATTTCAGTGCGTCAGACGTAATATCTTTTTTAGTCGGATCTTTCATATCAAATACAATCTGATATGTACCGACTGACATAAGCTCGTCAAGTATCAAATCCGCCGTATTGTTTTCGGTATCCAAAATGAAGTTTTCTGCACTTACGGTCAACGGCTGACTGCCGTTTAAAGGCTTAACCTTTATATCGTATTCACTCTTATTTTTAAGTAAATTGAAATTCTGACCTGCAAGGTAAATATGTCTTGTTCCTCTGTTATAAACAATCTCGGGTGCGGTGCTTATAAACGAAACCCTGTCGCCTGTTGCACCCGGACAAAGAAGATATATACTTCTCTGACCGATTAAGTTTTCGGAAAGTAATTTACCGTCCGTTCCGCTCACGTCATAACAACGCACTTCGATTTTTCTGTAATCGGTAGCCGTAAGCGGTTCGGCATTAAAGTTAAACACAACCTGTCGTTCTTCATCTGCGTTAAAATCTATAATATCAACACTGAAAGGGTTTGAATATGAAGCTGTAACGTCAAGATTACCCGACAAGTCATACGGTGTTATTCCCTCCTGCGGATATACCGCAACGGCAATTTGTTTCATTTCGTTCTGCGACACGTTTTTAATTTGCGTTGACACGCTGAAATCACCGTTTTTACCGTCCGCCGTTTGCGGTTTGTATTCGTCTTTTGTATCGGTAAGCTGCATTGCTCCGAGTTCAGATGAAAAATTTATTGCAACCTTATCATCGTTATTTACGGTTACGTTTGAATATATACCGTAATTTGTCGCAACGGTATTGCCCTCACCGTTTGCCGCCACACTGCCCATATCGAAATACAAAGCATACGCACTGTCGGCTGTCAAATATTTTTCGTTATACGGATTTGTAAATGTCAACGAGTTATCAGGCTCAAAATCGAATACACTTGACGCAAGGTTGTTCCAATGTCCGAACGCTATTTGATACGGTGCGACAATTTTATTGTTAATCGACGCATTCACCGTATAAGCCGTTACGGACGGTGCTTTCGGATTGTCGTATCCGAATAATGCGTTGTTGTATGCTTCTCCGTCAGAGTTATCAATAACCGTTTCGGATTGTATCTGCTCATATGTACTGTCCTTTTTCGTCAGTTCATACACCGCATAATCCTGATAACCGAGTGCGGTATCAAGCATAACTCTTGCCTGAACACTGTCCGCACTTCTTCCGTCCGTACTCTTTACACCGTATGAAATTGACGCCATACCGTGCAGAGCCGATTTTGTATTTGCAAGCGTGACGGTCTGCGTAAAAGTCAAACCGTCAACGCTCCACGTTGCGACAATGTTGTCACTGTTTTTCACCAAAGTGACGTCACTGCTGTCCTTACCCAAGAAACCGTATTTTCTTCCGAAAATATAGTCCTTTACCTCATCACCTCTTTTTACACGAAAAGAGGTATATGATGTATCATAATTTTCATCGGGAAACAAAAGATATTTATTATCATCTGCTTTGTTCAGCTTATCTCCCTCAACGGTATCTATCAGAAAACCGCCGTTTTTCGCCGAAACAACGACTTTCAAATAACCGTCGTTCAATTCTTCGTAATCCGCCTTATTCAGATTTTCGGCAAACGCGCCGATAGGCATTATACCGAAAATCATCGCTGTTACGGTTAAGGCTGATATAATTTTTTTTAATCTTTGCAGCATAGTAAACCTCCTTTTTTCATTATTGAACGTAAATTACAAATCTGTAATTGTCACGTCCCTGCGTTTGTACATTAAATGTATAATACCCCGCCTTTTTCGGAGCGAATGTAATCGGCTCTGCATTATCCTTATTCTTCGCCAATTCAGTCGCACCGATTTTCATTTGACCGACTGTCTTTATACCGTTTTTATATTTAACACTGTACGGCTCGCCATTGCTTTCAACGACAATGTTCTGTGCCTCGTTTTTGCTTAGCACAATCATATCTCTGTAAATATACTCACCGTTTACGCTGACTCTAAGCTGAGTATCCTCATAGAAATAGATATATCCGTATCTTTCACTGCTGTTTCCTGCCTCGTCGGTTGCGGTATAAGTCACCCTTACCGTTCCCGTTGTCTGCGGTTTTGTGTAAGTAACATCAAGCTTGATTTTGTCCTTTTCGGTTTCGTTGTCGCTTACCGTCATATTCGCTTTAAGCTGTGACAAAATATCTTCTGAATTTAAGTCGATTTCCACCGTTTCCTTTTTCAATTTGATAGTCGGTGCTTTTTTATCCGGCATTGCTATCTGCATAAAGTGATAATACTTTGTATTTGAATATTCGTCCTTTGCCTTTATTGTAGGATACAAGCCTGCCAAATCCTCCGATACGGTTAACTTCGTCCACGCACCGGCCGTAAGATTTTGACCTGTTGTGTCACCGTTCCATGTTACCGTACAGTTTCTGTTTGCACTCACATATACAGTGTCACCGACCTTTAAACGACCGAGTTTATCCGGTGACTCCTTACTGTCTGTACCGTCACTTGCAAGACTGAATGTAAGCGACAAATCTTTATCAATGATGCTATCAACCTTAACAACCTTTTCCGTCAGATTGCCTGCAGCGTCCGCAAAGTGATATACATATTCGCCGTTTGCGTTTATCACTCTTGTAAATTCAGTTCCCTGTTTTCCGTTTTCTCTGAAAATAACTTCTTTGTCAGCTTTTAAAGTCACTGTCACTTTACGGTGATTTTCGGACGGATGAATTGTTTCGGTAATAATCGGCGCGTTTTTGTCGATGTTCTTAACCTCATTCAAAGTAATTTCACACACTTGACCGTTTACGGCTGTGCAAACAAGCGTCATAGTCGGTGCATTTTCCGAATATGAAATTGTAACTTGATTATCAAGTTTATATATTTCAGGAAGATAACCGCTTTGATTTTTCCATTCCGCTTTCGTGATGAGCTTATCAAATCTAAGCTGTGCCGTAACGGATTTATTCGTCTTACTGCTCTTTGCGTTTTCAGACCAAACTTCACTGATTTTATTTGCAGGTGAATTGTCTATTTCCGTAACGGCTGCTTTTAATTCACCGCTTTCGTTCTCACCTTTATATGTGTATGTGTAGTTTATAACAATATTTTCGTTGCCTGTTACTTCTATATAATACAATCCGTTGTATTCTCCGTCACTTGTTTCCTGTTTTGCGTTGTCATTAGTCATAACAAGGTTTGTAAAGTCACTGTCCTCAGGCGGTATTAGGTATACCTTTACGGTCTGCATATCGCCCGACACGACTTTCTGTAAATGCGGCTGAGGTGCTTCGCCCAAGTTATCCGCAACAAGCGGAATTTCGGTGACATTATTACAGCTGTCGACTGCAAACAATGTAAATTCCGCATTCTTTGTTATATCAACGGTTCTGCCATTTACACTCACTCCGTCAATCGTATCGCTTGTTGAATCAAATGTCGGTGTTTCGGCATTAAGTCCCGCTTTTGCAATAAGCTTTACACCGTTTATATCAGACACGATTACATTAAATCTGTAATGTGACGACCAACCCATTTTCTTCATAAATGATATACTGTCGGTAACTGTTTCATAGCCTCCGCCGCTTAAATCAGGGAGTGACGGATTTAAGTAATGCTTGTTATCATCATACAGATTAAGCACAAGTTTTTTACTTTGTGCCACGCCGCCCCTTACGGTATAACCAACCATTTCAACACTCGGCGGCATTGTATCGACATATTCTTCGGGCGGCTGATAATCTTTAAGTGTTACATCAAGCGTAACCGTATAATCTTCACCCAAAGTATCATTTTGATTTTTGTAATTCCTGAATGTAAATTCCGTTTCACTGTTAGGATAGAATGTATGGCTCGGTGTTTCGCCCGTTGCGGTATCAACAAGTGTTGAGCCGTTTTCATCAACAAGCTTTGCGGTTACTTCGCCGTATATACAGCCGTCAACCACATCATCTTCGTCATAATCCCATACAACTTTCGGCTTTATCGGTTTTATCTCATTATTGGTTATATTTAATATTTTACTCTTTTCAGCTCCGTTGTCCGTCCACTTCATTGTAACCTTTGTAGGCTGTGTTGCGGTTACGGTTACGTTATTTGTTCCGTTGTTTTCGATTTTTGCAAATGTGTTTCCGTCATTTTCCGTAACAGTTACAGGAGAAGTATATTCGATATTCGCCGTAATATCACCCTTTGTCTTATACAAAGTTGACATTGTAACCTTTGGACCGTCTGCAAGAAGTGTAACAGTTACAGGTATTGTCCATGTATTGCCGAACATATCCTCGCCCTCAACTTCGTATGTACCGTTTGAGTATATCGGCAGATAGTGAGCAGACGCATAAACCGTATCGCCCTTTAATTTTAAATATCCGTTAAAGTATACTTTAACACCTCTGTCATTGCAGATATAACTGTAATCCGCTAATGAATCGTCATCATAAACGTCAACAAATCGCGGTTCTTCATATTTAAAGTTCGTTACCAAGCTTCCGTAATTTTCATCGTCTTTGGTATACGTTCTCGTTGCTGTGTCACCATGCACACCTACAAAGTTAAACGTAATACTGTCAAAGAAAGGCTCGCCTGCCTTTTCCACACTCCATGGTCTTGTAAAGTCTATACTCAAATTAGTGGACGTGCTGTCCTCACGATAATAACCGCCCTCAAAACCCAATTCATTCGGATATTGATAGTTTTTCATAGGCATATTGTACGTTTCGCCGTCTTTCACAACTGTAAAAGAGCTTTTGTCCATGTCAAGATTTTTGGCATAAAAATTATAAATATAATCACCCGAATTATATGTGTTAAGATTTGCTTGAGTTACTGTCAATGCATCATTTTCAAAGGTATATTTCGTTTTTTCCTTGAACTGCGGAATATATGAAACAGAATTACCGCATTCGTCTATCGCAATAAATGCACAATTTAGATTCTTTTTATTTTTTTCGTTCTCTGTATAGCTTTGATACTTAAAAATCTCCTTGCCCTTTAATTCAGCAACTTCGTCAAGTCCGATTTCATAGGCAGTCCAACTGCTGTAATCCTCTCTGTGAACATAATATACCGTTACATTACCGTTTTCGGAGAAAGCATTTTTTACGGTTGCATCAGCGGAAATAACGTGCATTGTTCCGTTGTCATCCGTATAATTCTGCGATTCGTTCATATCAAAATTCATTGCAATCTGCGGTATACTTTCAACCATATTTACCGTGAACTCGTATATCGGCGATACATTGCCGTTTTCCAATTTAACTTGATAACAGAAAGTGTTACTTCCCTTTTCAAATTGCAAACCGCCCGTTGCCGTTACTCCGTCAAGAGTTTCTTTTGCAGGGTTTTGCATTAAATTTATCTCGTATTCTCTTGTTAGGTCAGTAGTCTTTTCAAACGGTAAATCTTCTCCGCCATTGCACGCTTTATTCCACAAACGAAATCCTTCTGCCTTACCGATTGTTTCACCGCACAATTCTTTTGAAACATCATTGCTCTTAAGCGTCATTTTGACGATATGTGCCATATTCTGTTCTAAAGAATATCCCTCATCTTCATTACGGTCAATCTCCTTAAATTCAGCATTACCGATATTGATTGTTTTAAATGCCGTATCGCTTTCTTTTACGATTGACGGTATCGGATTAGGAATAGGGTAATATTCGTGTTCGGGAATAATTTCATATCTGTTTACACCGACATCTGCGGACGTTTTGATATTGTCAAGAAGTACCGCCGTATCGCACTTAAATTCGGCAGGGCTGTCACTGCCTGTCTGATACAAATAAACCGCAATTCTGTATGTATCCGTTCCAAGCAAGTTACCGTCTTTATCTCTAAGCGGCATTGCAAGAGTTTGACTTGCATTTCTGCTTAGCTTTGCGTTGTAAACCTCGTTGTTTTCCGAATTTGTTATTGTCACATACGATTTATCAAAGTCCAAATTATCCGTAACCCAATCGGCAATTTTTGTATTTGACAATTCAAAATTAATTCTGACATCAGTCATATCGCCGTTTCTTCTTATGTGCTTGTCATCACCCACTCCTGTGGCTTTAATAACATCTCCGTTACTGTCCTTTATTGAAGTAAATTCAAGATTATATACATTATCAAGTACAGGTGCGGTCATAACATTAAAGTCGCCCTCCGCTTGATATGTCACTTCTTCTTCGGAATTTGACGGCTTTATACTTGCACCGCTTACAGGTGTCAAATCTGCAAACGCACTTTCAAATTTTACGTTTACTGTGCCGTAAAAGTTTTTAAGTTCATTCACTCCGTCCGCCGTAAGAGCGGTTACTCCGTCAAAACCGGTTTTATCCTCGTTGTATGTAACCGCATACCATGTGCCGTCAAAATCAAATATGTTTTTACTGTCGGCACTGTCATATACGCTTGCGTAAGTCTTGTCACCCATTGTAAGTGTTACACGCGTGGTGGCATTAGCTTTATTGTCGGGATTGTCAGGTGCCGAAATTTGCACATCAGGCTTTGTATGTATCTGTGACAAATCGCTTACAACCGTATATTTTGCCTTTGCCTTTGTCAAGTCGGCATACACCTCATAACGTGAAACATTCGACTTGTTACCTTTAAAATCTGTCGCATACACAAGCAATTCTTTTTCATATTTTTGTGCCGCGTCAAATTTAGTTTCAAAGTCAAAAACTCCGTCATTAAGCAAGCCCTCCGACCAATCACTGTCGGTCGGTTCAACACCTTTGTCTACAAGCTGATATTTAACATTCAAGCCGTCCGTGTTAAAATCGGTTACACGTACCTTTGCCAATATCTTTGCGGTATCGTTTTCATACTCGGTATTCATCGACATAAGTGCAACATTCGGTGCTACACGGTCAATATTTATATCCGTATCAACAGACTGTTCACCCACATTTCCTGCCCAGTCCTCTGTTCTGAAATAAAGTTTTGTGTTTTTGATTTCGGAATTATCGGTTTTAATATGTAAGTAATAATCTTTTACAGGCAAATCGAATTTATTCCACGCAAGGTTATTTTCATTGTTAAGTACCGATTCTTTATACTCACTCGGTGTATCGGCGGAAGTTGTCACAGCATACTTAAACGGAATTTGCTTATCTTGGTCATAGCACCACGCAAAACTTGCCGTCAATCCGTCAAAATCAGATACCGTGCCTTTTCCGTCACTGAAATTCAGCGGTATGCAAAATTCACCGCTGTTTACATCACCGGTTATTTCACCGACATTTACAGTCGGTGCGATATTGTCAAAATAAATCTGCTGTTTCGGATTTTTCGATATTTTCTGCGTTGCCAACTCATTATTATACAAATCGACTACGTTTGCTGTGTTTATTTTTTCAATTCTTATAGGCTCGCTATTATCACAAGTCATATCGGCGGTTATCGTAATCGGTTTAAACGTAATCTTCGTTGCCGTCCGCTTGTTTACGCCGTCATACATATCTTCAAATTTTTCGGTTTCAAGCACTGCTTTACTTCCGTTTTGCAATATATTAAGTTCTGCAGTCACTGAACTTTTTTCGCTCGTTTTAATTTTTTCCGTTGTCATTGCAGAAAAAGTTAATGTATCGCCGACACCTGCAAACACACTGCTCTTGTCAATATCTTCAGGCCAATCGCTCGGCTGTGAATATGACGTTGAATCTGCCGCTATCATATTTCCCGCAATTTCAACGCTGTCAATTTCAGGTACTTTTTTATCGACTAAAAGTGAGTAACTCGTCAAATCCTTTGTATGAATGTCAAGGCTGTTGCCGGCATAGTCCGTAATCGGAGATGTGGCGGTAAAGTATTCCGGAATTAATCCCGGTGCGTTGTCTATAACCTTAAATCGCGGTTCTTCGTTTCTCGCCAAATATTTGTCGGCATAAGCTATACCGTACATTTGACCGGTGTACTCTTTTTTGTCATACTCTATGCTCTTAATCTTCGTAATTTGATATTCCTTAACATTTTTAGGTGCGTTTACATAGAAATATATTTCATTTCCGTTTATACCGCCGGAAGTCGCAGTAAGTTCCATATTTTGAACACCGCTTTCTACGTTTGTCGCATAAAGCGTCAACGTAATCTTTCCGTTTTCAATCTTTCTCAGCTTTTCACCCATATCAAGATACAGTACAGTGCCGTTCATTTTTGCCGATTTAACAGTTGGCTTTGTTATATCGGCAAAGAACACATATGGTTTTTTTACTTTTGCATCAAATACACCTTGCATTTTAAACTTATTGTTTAACGTATCACCGCTTTGAAGTTTAAACCAACCGCTGTCCTTTTTCCCCTCACCTCGAATCATAGTATTCTTAAAGGACATTTTTGCGTGATTACCTATCAAATTAGCGCCGAACCTCATCATAAGCTGACCTGTCGCTTCCAATTCGGGAAATACGGAATTGTTTGCAACGCTGTCTTTAAGCTTAAAACTCGTTGACCAAAATCCGTTATCGTGTCCTCTAAATGTCGAAACGTAAGCCATACCCATAGTTTCAACCGCCTCATTGATTGAACCCCAGTATTGATAATATGCATTATCCACATCACATCTCTTGAACAACATTCCCGCCGTCAATGTCAAATCGGTTGCCCACCAATCCGACATATCGCGTGTGTACTTATTCATAAGTTTTTTGTTGTTGTACGTTTGCTCATTCAATATAGGTACTTTTACTTGATTTGCAACACTCATAACATCGCTGTCGGCCTTTGCAATTTGTGCGGGCATAAGTGCCGCAACAAATACAATACACAGTAATGTGCTTATAAATTTTTTCATCTTCTTTCCCTCCATATAGTTTTTTAATTCATTTCAAGTTCTATCATTTCGGTTGTTATATTGTTGTTATATATATCGGTAAGCTCATAACAAATATTCGTGTCATGCTCGCCGACATATTCATAACCTACAGTAATATCTCCGTTTACAACGATTTTATCACCATATGAATACACTCCGTCATATTCACCGTCATATGTATAGTAATCGCATAAAAATTCCAACGTATCGCCGTTTTTAAGTTGCTTAAAGCCTTTTTGCGGAACTGATATATTTTCTTCTTCGCTGCACGGTCTGTAACCTGCCAAATAACCGTCTGAGTGCTTTTCGTCCCAATAAATCATTATTTCAATCTGCTCGTTGCCGTTAAGCACCGCAGGGACATAGCCGTATGTGTATCCGTCCTTTACGTTCTCCGGCGTTTCGTATTCAAAGTAAAACGGAACAACCTGACCGTTTAATGCAACCCAATAATAATCGAAATCGACCATTAAATCACCGTCATCGTCAAATTCATACATATTGTCCGAACCCAAGTCAACGTAACCATCGCCGTCATCAACATACACCCATACATTAATTCCGTTTATTTTATCCCATTCCTCGTCCGAAAGCGACAATGCAAAATAATCACCCTTGTCCTTTACTTCCAACTTATCTGATACATTATAGGTATCGTAATTTGTATTGTCATACCAAGAATAATCACTGTAATCATTCTCACTCGAATAATTCATCTGTCCTGTACCCATAATGCTCAAAAATCTATCGAAAAAGCTATTGTAGCCGTTATAACCGAACTTATCTGTTTCTGTTTTTATTTCCGCGTAATAGTCGGGGTAGTCATACGGGAAATACATTGCAAGTCCGTTTGAATTGTAAGACGAACTGCCGGAATACTTAACCGCACTTCTAAGCACCTTGCCCAATTCCGTATCACTCTTGCCGCATTCTTCAAGATATGATTTTATATCAATCTGTTCATACTCACCGTCACCGAATGATTTTGCATTGTATCTTGCCTGCGATATTACGGAATATCTGCTGTCCAAAACTCCTTCTTCCTGCTGCATTGTTTCGCATAGCTTTGAATATGTATAAGGAATTTCTCTCAAATCTACGATTGAAAGCGTATTTGAATCAAAAAAACTCGAATCAGGACCGTTTATATAGTCCTCCACAATCTTCTTACCTATTTCGACAGTCGGCATTGACATATTGTCAGACAAATTTTTAAGCCATTCACTGTAATACCAACCCGTTCCCGGCTCATATTCCTCCGACGCAACAAGATAATCCGCATACGGTTCAAGCATATATGCCGTTTCAATCGTACCCATAAGGCACGCGTCAAAGCCTACAATATCAAACTTAATTCCGCTGTCTGACAGAGCATTTCCTATCTGTGACAGCGACAACATATCATCAGGATACATTTCGTCATATCCGAAACCAAGTGCCGTACCGCCGCCGTGATTCCAAAGCACAAGTTCATATCTGTCGGCAGGATAATTTGAGGCAGACCATTTTATAAAATCAGTCAGCATATTAGGGGACGTCATTTGTGCTTCACCCAAGTTCTCCACGTTCTGCAATTCACCGTTCTTAATTATATGACGTTCCGTTTTTCCGTCACTTATGCTTGCATTTTCCCACGCGGCCGCTCCGCCTGTCTGTAATGTAATATTAATATTATCCGCATTTGCCGCCGTCATTTCGGCAATATCTTCACTCGCCGCTCCGCCGTCACTTTCAAGGTCAGAACCTACCATATACACCATAAGTGTAACTTTATCCTCTCCGTTGCCCTTTATGTGAGTATAATAATCACGCATATTCGGAATATCGTAATTAACCGTTTCATACTCCTCCGACGGCATAATCAAAACCATACAAAACAACACAAATATCATGCCTATAAATATTAATAATGCAATTCCTATTTTAAATAAACACCCTTTTTTCTTTGCCATAATCTCTCTCTTTCAAAAAAACATCCCCAATTACTCCAAAAGCGACAGCTAATGCTGCCGCTTTTCAATTTTTGCAGTACAGATAAAATGTACTTATATTTTATCTGGAGTCCAATAAAATATCGGATTTTTTAGGGGACTGTTTTAAATTTCTAAATCAATTATTCTGCGTCAACACCTGCAACGGCAGCCAAACCATCAGCTATTTTTGACATAGAATCTACCAACTGTAGTGCCTCGTCTTCATCTGTGAAATCAGTCTGTTCAATATCGCCAATTTCTTTGATTACGTCGGCAGCTTGATTTAGAAGATCAACTGTTTCTGCATCTGCCTCGATTGTACCGTCATTTACAGCGTCTGCAACCGTTGTATGCAGTTTAACAAGGTTTGAATAGATGTCTTGAAGCTGTGCGAATGTTTCATCATCGATAACAGTATCAGATGATGTTGTATCGTCAGAAGTTGTTGTTACGTTTGATGTTGTTGTGTCTGATGATGTATCTGCATCACTTCCGCAACCTGCTAAAGCTGTTACTGACATAGCGGCAATCATTGCCATAATTAAAATTTTCTTTTTCATAATATATATTTGTCCTTTCATTTAAAAAAATTATTTTTTATTATTCTGCATACTCTGAGCCGTCTTTCGGTTTAAGTTTACCTGTTGCTATCATAATTAAGTCGATAAGCCACCAAATTCCGAATCCCCCACAGGTGATTAATTTTAAAATACCTGTACCTATGTAGCCAAGATAAAATCTGTCGATTCCAAGTTCCCCCAAAAAGATAGAGAGAATTAATGCCACTACCTTTGATTTCATTCCATTTCCTCCTTTTAACATACTTCTTAATTAATATACATTAATTAAGAAATTTATTCCTCTTTTTTATATTTTTTAAGCCAAGCCCCTTTTTTCCAAAAGAACTTTAAGCTTTTCCCCTACTTCTCTAGTTGCTCTGTTTAGGTCAATATTTTCTTCATTGACTATATCATACATTCCGTTTGTAAAAGCGTCACCGATTATCTCTTTCGCCAAACCGCCTGCACCGCTGTATATTTTTGAAATTGTAATCGTTTTTGAAGTTATGGCAATTTGGATTTTATATTTATCCACAGCAGGAAATTGAATACATCTCATTAATCCCGAACCCGTAATCTCAGGTTTACCGACAGAATATGTTTCGTCTTTCATAATCTCATAAAGTTCATCATATGTAATCTTATCATTTAGCTTAACTTTATCATACCCCTTAAAGACATCTTTTGCTCCGGACTTAAATGAATCAAAAAATCCCATCTCATATCTCCTTATATTCTGCTGTATCTCATTGCTTTCTGATGAAATTATAATATATCGAAAATCAAAATTCAATAGATTTTGCATCAAACGCATTCTGCAAGTTTTAAAAGCAATTTTCCGCACCGAAACTCAAGTTTATTAACTGAAACTCAATTTTATATGTTGAATTATTATTTTTACAATGATATAATATAATCAGAGTATATCGGCAAAATGTTGACAGCTCTTAAATCCATAAGGCGGTGAACACGATGAATATTGCAGTTGTTGATGACTTAGCCGTCGGCAGAGAAACGCTTGTAAATTACCTTAACGAATATTTCTCCGAAAGAAATATGAATGTTACAATATCCGACTTTTCCGATGCCGAAAGTTTTGTCACGCAATTTGAAAATAACAAATATAATATGATTTTCTTTGACATATATATGCCGGGTATGAGCGGAATTGAAGCTGCAAGCACTGTACGCAAAACAGACAGTTCGGTTGAAATCATCTTCCTTTCTACAAGCAATAACTTCGCTTGTGAAAGTTACAGTGTAAATGCTTTTTGTTATCTTGTAAAACCGATAACAAAAGATGCAGTTGAGTTGCTTATGCAGAGATATTTTGAAAAATACGAAGAACCTTCAAAATCATTATCGGTTCTGTACAAAACAAAACCCGAAATAAAACTTAAAATAGCATATGATTCGATAATGTACATAGATGTTACAAACAAAAAAGTCCGGCTTCATTTGAAGGACAAAACGATTGAAATTCAAAACACATTTTCACAGTGTGCGTCAATTTTGACAGAAGACAGCCGTTTTTCAAACTGCTGTAAAGGATTTATCGTAAATTTTGATTACGTCAACACTGTTTCGGGCAATGATTTTTTAATGCAAAACGGAGATTATGTTCCGATTAAAAAACGTGAAAATCAACAGGTAAAGAAACAGTATTTAACTTATGAATTAAAAGATATTATAAGAGAATAAAGGTCACTATGATTACTATGGAAAATAAGCAACGCGTTAAGACTATTGCGGTAATTTTTATTATCGCAATAGTTCTTATCTCTTTGATTACAGAATTTTTATATATTTTCAATAACAAATATACATACAACAAGCTCCAGCCCGAAAAAGGCGTATTAACGCTTTCGCAAGAGGAAATTGACAGCAATTCGTTTCACTTTCTTATAAAGGATTGGGAATTTTACGAAGACGCACTTCTCACTCCGACATATTTTAAAAATCAAACTTCACTTCCGAATATGAAATATGTTTCAATCGGTGATACTGAGTCAGCGTACACAAGCCAAACAAAAAATAATACATTTATCGGAACATACAGAATGAAAATAAACTTCCCTGAAAAAGAAGGATTTTACGCACTGGAAATGCCTCAGGTTTACTCGGCATATGAACTGTACATCAACGACAAATTGTATTTAAAGGTCGGCGATACACATAATTACAAAGCACAAATACAAAACCGCTGCACATTTTTCACTGCCTCCGGCGAAACATATATAACAATCGCCGTCAAGGACGCATCCGGCATTAAAGCGGGAATTACGTCACCGCCGACACTCGGTAAGCCGTATTCAATCAATATCACCAGAGCATTTAAGTTTTTGATAAACAACTTTATCATGACATTGATATTCTTCGGTGCGCTGTTCTCGCTTATTCTCGCAATTAGCGGCAAGAGCAATTATTCGTATATGTTCTTCTTTATGTGCCTTATATATGCCGTTTACCTAAATCACCCGCTGATCAATTTGTGTTTCTCCATGGGCGGTAATTTTTCATATATATTTGAGTATTTTTGCACGCACTTTGTGTATTTGATGGTTATAATGCTCCAAAACAGGCTCTGCAATTTGAATAAAAACGTAAGCAGTATTTCCGAAATATGCGGTTCGGTATTCTGTGCAATCGCATTTGTATACGGTGTATTTACACCTTATTTAAGTGCACCGTTATGTACTTTCCTTTCAACCCTATGCAATGTGTTTGAGTGGTTAGCCGCAATTTATCTTGTCGCAATAGGCACTTATGCGGTCTTTAACGATATAAAATACGGCAGAATTTTTCTGTTCGGCAATGTTTGCTTTGTCGCATCGTTATTACTTTACATTATTCAACCGCTTTATGATTCGATTTACACCGACCAGTCGGTTGAAATAGGTATACTTGCGATTTTGGGCTGTCTGTACTTTGTATACTGGGCAAGTATTATAGATAATTACAGACGAAATATTGTTCTCGATGACGAACGACGACTTATGGAACGTCAGATAAATCTTTACAAGGAAAACTATGTCCACATAACCGAACAAATCGAAGAAACACGAAAGCTCCGCCACGATATGCGTCAGCATTTCAGAGTAATAAGCGACTTTGCAAATAATCGTCAATTTGATAAAATCGCAGAATACCTCGAAGAATATTCAAGCGAAACAAATGACACAGTACCGCTGTTTTTCTGCGAAAATCTTACACTTAACGCTCTGCTCCACTTCTATGTTTCTTCATCGGCAAAAAATTCTATCGACTTTAAAACCTCGGTGTCAGTCCCTAACGGACTGCCTATGAGTGATATTGATTTTAGTATTTTGGTCGGTAATCTTGTCGAAAACGCTATGGAGGCTTGTTCTAAGGCACCGCTTAAAAACAGGCGAATTGTGCTGAACTGTACCGCTGATAAAAACAAATTGATTTTAGATTTAAAAAATACGTTTGACGGCAATGTTAAGAAGATTGGTTCTAAATTCCTGTCGTTTAAAAAGGGTATGCACGGCTTGGGACTTGAATCAGTTAACGCCGTTGTTGACAAGTATCGCGGCGTTATGAACGTTTCAAATTCAGACGATATGTTCACCGTCTCGCTTGTTATATTCTTCTAAACAAAAAGCCCGCAAACGAAACGTCAACAGCTCCAAAAATCAAATCAACAAAAAATCCGACGCAATCAATACGTCGGATTTTTTAATTTCTATTCTCGCCACATCATTATCCGTTATACCCTCGCCGATATTCGGCACAAATGCCGAATACGCCATATCCGCGACAAACAGGACTACAAGTACGACACATATAATCTTCTTAATTTTCATAGGAATTTTGCAAAACAGATGGTCAAGTGACGGTGCTACAAGGTACACCGCCGCACAACCGCCGAGTGCAAACACAGCCAATCCCTCAAGGCAAATTCTGCCTTGAAAATTCATAAAATATCCGCTGTAATCCCACCAACGCATACCCTGAACTTTTTCAAGTATAAGCGATGTAAAATACTCTATTACACCGCACAGCACCATTGACAAAAGGAATGTCAGCCACGGTTTATTTCTGAATTTTTTTAACACAATCAGTACAACCGTACCGCCTACGCCGTAAATCGGCAGCCACGGTCCGTGTGAAGTACCTCTGTTGATAAATTCACCTCTTGTAAACAGGAACAATAACACTTCCCACAACCAACCTATCATTGCAAATGTGAAAAATATCAGTATCAATGACGATAATCCGTAATCACGTTCATAATCTTCCAGTATCCACTTCTTGCCCTTAGGCACTGTTATGAAGTATTCATTAATAGGATATATTCCGCTTGTCACTTCACTTTCAAGCAATTTATCGCACAGCCTGTCCGCATTTTCAATATCTCTTTCCTTTGCTTTTTCACGCAACGTCATATAAAGTTCAACTGTCGTCATACGTTTATACGGTTCAAGGAAAAATACGCCCAAAATCTGAAGTGTAAGTATATTCAATATATCCCAACCGATAAATGACAAATCAATCAAAAATGCTCTCCACTTATACCCTTTCATCATATCTTCAGAAAGTTTTATAGCCTCTTTTGCACTCAATTCGGGATTTTCCGCAATAATCATCGGTACAAGTTTATATGAATAAATCTTAATAAATCCGCCGACTATCGTTAAGCACCATAAAAGTGAATACACACTTCTTACAAACATAACCCATGCAATATGCAGTGCCTTTTTTACAGACCACGGAAACAATATTCGTGAAATTCTCGTACCTGTGTAGACTCGAATTTCAAGCAAATACCGATACAGTCCGATAAGCAAAACCTTCGTAAAAAGAATGGCTATAAGCAAATAAATCAATGAGCCGATTGCAATAGTAACACCGGCACTCACTCGGTCGTTAAACACAATTTGATTTATCGAATTTAAAACACCGTAAACAAAGTTACCTGCACCCTCGGTATTCTTCGCAAACACCGACAGTACACCTCTTGTCCAATGCTGTGCTCTTTCACTTTCCTCACCGCTCTTGCCTAAAAAGTTATCGACAACTTCCGTATTCGACATATCGGAATTGTGATTTTCCGCAAAAAGCACCGTTCCGTTAAGCTGGTCGAAATAAGTATCTTTTATTGTCCTCACTTCTTTTAGCGGGTTAGTAAAGCTGCCCATAACAACGGCCGCGATAAAGCACGTTATAACAATGCCGATATAATTCCGCTTAAAAGTTCCCCTTGCCTTTTTCTTTAAATCCCTTATCTTCCACATATTTATATACCCCCGTTTTTCGTCTTATATATTTCTTGCAGTATCCGCCACGCATTTTATGTGTGACAAATCAATATCATTTGACAACGTACAATCCGCCCCCAGTATTGTACCTTTTTTCCGACCGTATTTATAAGTTTTATTGTTTCCGATTTGATCTCATCAAGCGTACCGCTGTATAAAACGCCGTTTTTTCTGTTGTCAAAGCCACCAAGCACGCAATTTGTGTTAAAGAAATCTCTACCCACATTTAAGTCCATATCTTCCACATAAACCGCCAAATTTACTGCCGCTGCTTTATAATTTTTCCATACTTCAACTCTGTTTTTGTCACCGCTCCAACCGCAGCAATGAAGTATATTATATTTACTGATACTGTTGGCATAATCAAGCACCTTTAAATCATACGGCTCTACAAATTTATGATATTCCTCCGAAGTAAATCTAAAAGTTTCCGCGTTTTGCACGCAGTAATAAATACCGTCACAGCCTGCCTCCTGTATAAGGGCTTTCACAAGAGTTATTGCATCTTCCGAAATCACTTCACACGCATATTCAACTGCTAACTAATCTTATATATAATTATATCTCACAAAATATTACCTGTCAAACTTAAATAAATAAAAACAAATTCCAACCGCATCCGCGATAAACCAACCAATCGGAATTGACCACCAAATACCGACTACATCGATAACACGCGACAAAACATACGCAAGCACTACTCTTATTCCCAAAGAAATAACCGTAAGCACAACAGACATACTCGGTTTATTTATAGCTCTGTAATATCCGTAAAGCATAAACAAAATACCTATGCCGATATAGCAAGCCCCCTCTATACGCAAATACTGTACGCCGATGTTTATAATCTCCGTGCTTTCGGCATTTACAAATATCATCATAAGCGGTTTTGCAAAAATAAACACAATCGCGCTGATAAAAATACAGAACAGTACAACACTTTTGAGTGCTTTTTTAATTCCGTCTTTTATTCTGTCATACTTGCCCGCACCGAAATTTTGTGCGATAAAAGTCGAAAACGCATTTCCGAAATCCTGTACAGGCATATATGCAATGGTGTCGATTTTCACAGAAACGGCAAACGCCGCCATAATTTGTGTACCGAAACTGTTTACAATCCCCTGCACCATAAGTATGCCGAAATTCATTACAGACTGTTGCAGACACGTCATTCCCGACAGTATTGCTATGTCGTATGCCGTACGTTTTACAAACTTTGTATCTTCATATTTTAATCGAAGTTCGGGATAACGAATGTACACATATATCATAAGTCCGATACCCGAAATATACTGCGATATTACAGTTGCAATCGCCGCACCGCTTATGCCTTGCTTTAATACCAAAACAAAGTACAAATCAAGACCGATATTAAGTATCACAGATACGCACAAAAACGCAAGCGGAATTACGGAATTGCCTATTCCTCGCAGAAGATTAGAAAAATAGTTGTATAGGAATGTCGCGAAAATGCCTACAAATATCCACTTCAAATATTCGCTCATTATACCTTGAATGTCATACGGCACTTGAAGTATTTTCATAATCCGGCCGCAAAGGTAAAATGACGCAAACGTCAGTATGAGTGAAAATATTCCTATCATAACAAACGAAATAAACATTCCGTTTTTCAGTCGTTTTATATTTTTTTCGCCGAATGTTATTGAAAAAAATGCACTGCTTCCAAGACACAATCCCAAAATCACTGATGTTAAAAATGTCATCAGTGAATATGACGAACCGACCGCCGCCAAAGCATTGTCGCCTATGTATTTTCCTACTACCCATGTATCGACTAAGTTGTAAAACTGCTGCATTACGTTACCGAGCATAAGCGGTATCGCAAACACCCAAAGTTTTTTATTTATGTTTCCTACCGTCAAATCTTGTTTTGATTTCACAATTCAAAACTCCTTCTAAAATTGTAAAAGGCTGTACACAAATACAGCCTTTACACATTATGCGTTTTTGTCATATAAAAATTCAATTTTCTTGCCTTGTTTGCGTTGTTCCACGCAGTCGTCAACAGCCGTTCACCCGATGAATCTCACGCACCGATAGCGTCCGATAAACCTTGCATAACGTTATTAAAAGTTTTATTTCCTCCTGTATTTCTCCTTAATACTTTATAAACAGCCAATAATACTATTATAAGTAATGTTAAATATTTTGTCAAGAAAAATAAGATTGTTGGTGATGGTTTAATCTCATAAATTACACCGATTTTTCATATATATGCTATACAGAAAGGTCGGTGGGAGAATGAAAGATTATATCGAAAAACGGGCTGTCGAATTGGCACAGTATATTGTAGAAAATAACGCCACAGTCCGCAAAACTGCCAAAATTTTTAATATCAGTAAATCTACCGTGCACACCGTAGTATCTATTCGTGTCGGTTATGTTGGGTGATGGATTACTAAATTTACACACTGATTTTTTTATAATTTTTGCAAATACTATTGACAAATCAACACATTTTGTAATACAATGTAATACAAGAAAGGAAGTGTTTCATATGACTATATCATTAAGATTAAACGATGAAGATACTTTACTTATAAAAAAATATGCGGAACTGAATAAAATGTCCGTATCGGAGCTTATTCGTCAAACAGTTATGGAACGAATTGAAAACGAATACGACTTAGAGCTTTTTAATAAGGCAATTAACGAATATAAAGATGACCCTGTAACCTATTCGCTTGACGAAGTAGAAAAGGAACTCGGCTTACTATGATTTATAAAGTCGAATTTACAAAACGAGCATTAAAAGATTTAAAAAAATTAGACCGCCATACTGCTGCACTGATTTTAGGTTGGATAAGAAAAAATCTTGAAAATTGTGAAAATCCTCGTTCGCACGGTAAAGGTTTAACCGCAAACAGAAGTGGCGAATGGCGTTATCGTGTAGGAGATTACCGTATTCTTGCACAAATTGATGATAATAAAATTATTATTCTGTTATTAAACATAGGTCACAGGCGAGATATTTATGATTAAAGATCCCACAATTATGATTGTGGGATTAATTTTTTATTATGTCATTTTCTCCGTCACATTGCTATCGTGTTTCAACTCATTTATAATAATCCGATTCTTTTTTCTTACCACATAATTCATCCAAAAATTAAAATAGCAATTCCATTTTTTACGATTTATGTTATAATAAATAATATTTTGATATATCTAAAAATGCTTACATTTTATCTTGGACTAAGGAGTTTATTGCAATGAACGAAAATATTTCTTTGATTTCAAAATACATTTCCATTATTACTAAACAAATTTTTGAAAAATACGGATATGACGAACAAACTGCATTAAAAATTTTTGCATCATCTGAAACTTGTCGTATGTTAGAAAATCCGGAATTGGAAATGTGGGAATTTTGTCCTGATGTAATCTTTGAAATGTGGGAATGTGAACAAATTACGGGGAATCCACGAAACTCAATTTATATACGAAGTAAATAGTTAATATCATTTAATGACTTTTCATTAAATGATATTAATTTATTCTCTCATATCGGATTAAAAAAATCATTTGAATCAGAATTTTTATAAAATCTGATACTTGCATAATCACTCACATTCATACCCATATTCTTTTTATAAATCTCCCACTGATTATACTCACCCATGCCGAGATGTTTTAATATATCATCAATATTCTCTCGGGTTTTCGGAACAACGCAATCGCTTATATACAACCTTACACGACTATCCTCTACAACATCGGATATTTTCAAAATTCCAAACAGACCTCTAGGATTAGGATTTTCCCTATCCTTTAAATATGCTTGAAATTTATCTGTTTTCGTATTATATTCCAAATATCCTGTAACGTCTTTATTCCGCCACACTATCTCGTAAATCTCTAACATACTCAATCCTCCACATTATAAAGTCTATAATTTTTTCCCACCAAATATCTTTTAGCTGAATATTATTTATATCCGCATAAACCAATTCGCTGTATGTTTTCTTTACCGCCATAACCCTATCTGCAACTTGATTTCTTTCAATATTAAGATTAATTGTAGGCACATATATTTTAGACATTTTCTGAAATATTCTTTCCGCCGCATTAAATCTTTCCTCATACAACGGTGCATTACAAAGACAGTATCTATATGCCGATTTAAAATCATTCAACATTCCTTTTATATCATCATAAAGCAAAGAATATCCGTTATCATATATAGGCGACAATTTAAGCTCTCCGTTATCCGACATAAGAAATCCTACGTTACTGTTATGCCTATCCTCATTCATTATAATCAAATCAAATGCCAACAGATTTATTAAATCATTTCCGCACCCGGTGTTTCTGCAAAGCTTTTCAAAATCAATATTGCTTTCATCTTCCGCATATAGACTTGCCAAATATATTAACGTTTTTCCGTTTCTGAAATCGGGAGAACTGCAAACCAAAGTTCTGAAATTCTTACCGTATCTAATTCCCTCCATACCAATAAGACTTTGCTCCGCTACATTTAATCCCATTAGCTTGCCTATTTCATAACATAGCACCTCAATAACAGGCTCAATTCCCCACTTTTCAGGAAAATCACGAACCTGTAAACGTCCCGATTTAACAAAATACACTATTCCGTCTTTCTGATATTCTGTTTTTAGTAAATTCCCCTTTGAATTACTGTGTATTGAAAAATTGTTTCTTGTAATGCTACTCATTATAATATCCTCCGATATTGATATTATATCAAACTATATAGTGTAAATGGCGAAATAAAATTCTACCGCAAACAAACTAAATATACAACTAATATATCACAATGAAAGATGAATTGCAAATGAAATTGGTTTGACTAATAAATACGTTCAAACGCATAGACGAAGAATTTGCTATTCTAATCTCAAAAATCACGAAATTAAACGGTAAATTATAAACAAGCCGAATTTATCAAATCAAATCGACAAATTCGGCTTATTTTATATGAATGTAGCTTATAAACTAATTACTCACTGATTACAGGTCTCATATTTTCGAACGAATACCAATATGTAATAAGCGAATTTTTACTGCGTTCTGCCTTTTGTGCCTCCGACACCTTTGCAGGTGTGGTTGTTAAATTGACAAGTGTGCCGTTATCGTCATATTCCGCTTCTATTTTAACGCAAGGTTTATTTGTGCTCTCAGTCAGCACTCTTACAAGCTCCGACACTATACCCGGTGCAGTTCCATAGCCGTTAAGCATTAAATCGCCCGCAAGCTGTGATCGTCCCCCGTTGCCGTAATGGTTATGGTCGCCGAAGCAATCCATAATTGCCTTTGCCGCCGCATCCTCGTTTTCATAACCGTTCTTTGCATAATCCGCTACATATTCGTTAAATGCATTGTCAGCGTTAAGTCCTATATCAATAAATCCTAAAATATCAGGATCATCCTTTCTTTCCTCGTAGATAACTCTTATGCCTAAAGAATCATACGCATCCTCTCGACAGCCGTGGAATGTATGTGTTGTTTTATCATATACATATTCGTAGCCTTCAACGCAGCCGTGCGGGGTATAGCTTGTAAGTATTACTTTTGCACCCATTGCAAGACACGCATCAACATAATAGTCAAGCGGAGCCTTAAACTGCGTACCGGACATTCCGCCCGGATTTGTCCCCATATTTCCAATGGTGACAATATCGCCCGGTCTTATGTTTATCAGAATATTATCAAGCCAGCCCTGTGTATAATATGTTTTAAGATTTCTTGAACCCTTACCGTTATTATGATAATCGGCAAGTGCGGTAAACTCGGGATAATTGGCTTGATCACGTGCTAAATTATATGCGTATGAGCCGCTGTTGCCGATAGTTGAATCGCCGACAGACCAAATGTTAGGTTTTTCGGCGGCAGTCTTTTCAACCTTTTCTATTGATATATACGCAACCCTTGCACCTGAGAATTTTAAATCCATTACATCATCCACAACCGGAATATCATATACTTGTTCGGTTATTTCTTCTGTTTTTACAGTATATCCCGTATGTGTTGTCCCCTCTGCGGCAAGAGTTCTTTCATGACCTGACAGTGCTTCACTTACATATTCGGACACCAAATCACCACTAAAAGCAATCTTTACTCTGTAATGTTTTCCTTTTGTAACCTTAGCTTTAAAAGTGAAATCACCCGACAAATAATCAGATTCTGCATTATCAATACTTGGTGTGCCTTCTGCTTTTGCACTTCCCTCTATTCCATAACCGCGTGATACGGTATAAGTTGTTAAAGGATTAATATCCGTATAACCCTCTGTAACACTTTCATCCACACCACTTCCGAAGTCAAATGATAAACCGTGAACTGTGACCTTAATACTTCTTGATAATATTTTGCCGTCACTGCTTTCTCCTGTGGCTCTTACGGTAAACACACAAGGAACAGCTGCCGATGTAACGCTTATTGTACCCGCTGATGCGTCAAACGATATACCGTCGGGAAGATTATATTTATTGACATTATTTTTGTCATATATTCCAAGCGATACATTTCTGTTCAAATCCATACCATCACCGTTGATTACCGCCGCACTGTATTTAGCAGTATTTACTGATTTTTCATCAAGCGGTATTGCAAGGCTTCCTTGTGATGATGTAAACTTTATACTTTCAGCCGAGTCGGTAATATTGAGCTTTATGGTTTTGGTATAGCCGCCGATATTCACCTGAACAGTTGCCTCACCGGCTGATGCACCCTCACCCAGAGTTATTGTTGCTTTGTGAGAATCTACTACATCGGGAGTTATTATAATGTCTTGCATATCATCTTCTAAGATTGACCATTCTGCCGCACCTGTTATATTATATCCTTCTTTGCTTTTTACCGATGCAGATAATGTTGCAGTATCTTTGTTTGGAATTGACAAAGTTTCCTGTGAAATATTGAGTGTATAGGTTGAAATATCCGCAGCCGGATAATATGCTCTATATGCATCAAAATCAACCGTTCCTGTCTGCTTATTTGCAAAACCGATTGAGTAATATGTCGGCTCCGAGTTTTCAGTCCACGCTATACTATCGGTTTCACCGACAAACTGACCGTTTAAGTCATACACCTTTACAAAACAACTTTCGGTAGTCTTGTCAGCCGACAGTACAATTTTATACCATTTGCCCTTGTTGACTGTAACATCAATATCATTATTTTTTATAGCTATGCCATTTAGCTTTATTGTTGTTCCGTCAAATTCAAGCGTTACAGGCGTTGTATAGCCTTCCTTATCCGTCCAATACGGCTGTTTTGATGTAAGTGTAATACATCCATTGCCATTAAAGCGTATATTCTGCTCAAATATAATTTGTTTTTGCGGTGTATCTATTGAATTTGTGAACATATGTGATTTACTCGATGTTGGGCAATTAATTCTAAGGAATTTGTTATTCTCCTCTTTCATAATAACTGCATCACCGCTATCTGAACCGGACATACCCCAGCCGCCGACCATAATATCGTTACCGCCGTAAGTGTCCTTTAATGTAGTATATCCAACAAGACTGTCGGGATATTCGTCAAAGTCGGATGGGTAGCCTGCTTCAGGCAAGATTTGGTTATCTGCCATGCTCTTATCACCTGTTGCGGCAACATACATTGACGCTTCGATTGTTTCGCCGTTATATGTCACTGTGGCATTTAGCTTACCATAAAAATTAAAATCGCATTGTCTGAGCATAAACATAACCTCTGTCGCAGTGTTCGTATGCTCGGCAAACTCGCCATAGCTATCGCAATATTTATCAGTATCGTTTACAGTTTTAAAACCGTCTATATCCCACTCAATGTTAAAATCGTCTATTCGGCTGTCTATCGTATCGGCTGTAATAATCGTTCCGTTCTGACCTGTAAGCGTAAGTGTATATTTGTTTTCCGCCGCAATTTCGGGACTATCGCCAAAGGTCATTATTTGATTACCTTTTATTTCAGCAGAAATTATTGGCTCAATATATTCCGTATCTTTTTCATAAATTGCCGTAAATTTTGTATCGGCTGTAATTTTATATTCCTTTAAATCATCAATCAGATTTTCAGTGTCATCATTTACTTGCCACCCCTTAAATATATATCCATAGTTTGTTAAGTCCGGAATATTTAACGGACTTGTATTTTCCTTTACAGTTTCCTCAGATTTTTCTCCCTTTACATCATACGTTACTTTATAGTATGTGTTTCCGGCATCAAGCGAGCTGTCATATGAGCGGACTAAAATATTATCAATACCGAATGTCACAGTATTCTTTCTCGCCTCACAAATCAGTAATTTTCCGATTTTTAAGTCTGTCGTACCCATAGGGACCTTGTTATCAAAATATACCGTTTCACCGTCATGACTTGACAATGTGATTGTCACATTATGCTCTGTAAAATCCATAATCGCCTTTGCGTGTGTCCAGCCTGATTTATTCGTCCAATCTGTTGTTGTATATGTTTCCTTAGAACCATCTAAATTATTTATGATGAGTTTATCGCTATTCTTAGGTTGTGTAAATGAAAAGATATAATTATTTCCGCTGTAATTTGCATTGCCTTTAGGGTTGCCTGCTGCAGAATCAAGTAATACAAGCTGATTTATATTTTCATTTCCTGTATTCGTCATATAGAAGTCAAATTCGATAACTGCTTTACCATTTTCCGTTGTCTGAGCGTCAGAATCGAAGGTATAGTATGCATTTCGTGTTCCACTTCCGTTTGTATTTGCAAATTTGAAATACTTATTGATACTGTTGTCTTCATCTGTTGCTATTGACATATCGCCCGGAGCATTTGCAGACGTCCAGCCCATTGTATCCGTTGCACTTTCAAAATCAAGCGAAAAATATTCCGCCGCGTTTGAGGTTATAACAAATGACATTTGCAGTAGAAGCGATATTGCTGTTATCACTCCTAAAATTCTTTTAAGTTTATTTTTCATCACTTTGCCTCCTTAATTGTTATTGAATTATATAACGGCTTCATTCCGTCCTCCCACAAGAACAGCTTGATATATGAGTCAGTATCTGCACTTAAGCTGTCCGTCTTTATCGTGGAAGTGCTGTATGCAGCGATTGTTTCTTTTCTTTGCTTTACAGATTTTAATTTTCCATAGTTATCATACAAAGCCATATACAATGTTAATTCCTTTCTGTCTGCATTGTCGTTTGTATATACTGCCTCGGCATATACCTCTGCGCCGTTAAGCTTATTTACTGCGTTGCCCTGCATATCTTTCAGTGTAATTGAATCTTCAATATGCTCATCCGGAACATTAGTATTTAACCTACCCTCGATAACCGTACCGTCATAATTTCTTGTTAAATACATATCGTCTATCCTTACATAACAGTTTGCTGGTGAGTCTGAGTACAAGCCAATCTCACATTCTCCGTTTTCAATAATAATATCCTTTACAACGACATCTGTCCAATTACTCATTTTTGATTTTAGAGAAGCTGTGTATTTCTTATTGTTTGTATTTGCATACAATACACATTCATTTTGTCCGCCGCTTGACATAACGCTTGCTCGAAGTGTATATATACCGTTTGGCAAATCTTTAATTGTTTGTTTAATTCTTGCGGTATAATCTGTGTCTGCACTTTGCTTTGCGGCATAGTTGCCGTAAAAACGTCTTGCTTTTACATTCCCGTTTACCGAACCGTCTGTACTGTCACTGCATTCCCAACCTGTCAATGATTTAACATCAACTCTGTCGGCATCAAATTCATTGTTTGCAATATAATTATTTCCGTCGCCGATTGTCCACTCGCCTGTTTCTGAGTTTAATTTCCATTGACTTAAATCGTTGAAATGAGGAGTATATCCGTCCATTGTCAGTGGAACCCACTGATTATATCCTATACCATGTGTTCCGAAATCACACCAACGGTCACCACAATAAATAACCGTGTCCTGCTTGCTTCCGTGAAGCGTATAGTAAAATCCGGTTTGTGAATTGTGTGCATAGCTATACTTTGCACCCGGCATAATGTACGGAAGATTTGAACTTGATTTTGAAGTATCAATATAATCCGGCTTTAATTTGTAATCGCCGAGTATATCTTTTGATTCAAACACATACACTCTTGAACCACGCCAGCCGTATAAATCTGAACCGGTAAAATAATAATGGTCTTTGTATTTAAACATACAGTCACCCTCTATACCGCCTTTATCTTTTTGTTTTATTGTACCATCTTCATCAAAATATGAACCGGTAGAACCGTTCAGCTCTTTTATATTATCAAAATCAAAATCACAGAAATTCTTAGTTTCATCCATAGGTGCAATATATAAATGTCCTCTGCCGTTCGCGCTTGAACATATCATATAACCTTTGCTGTCTTCATCATAGAACATTGTTAAATCACCTGTATCACCATTTGCGATAACAGGAAGTGACGTTCCACCCCAAAAATATCCCTTTTCTGTTTTAAATGGGCCTTTCGGATTATCCGCACTTGCGATAATCGTTCCGTTAAACTGTGATACAAGAACATATTTATTTGCCTTTTCGTTATATACCACACCGCATCTGCCTGCCCAACCACACCATGATTGACCCAGAGTTTCAAGCGTTGCGACATCGCCTTCATATTTCCAATTTACCAAATCATCTGATGTGTAGCAAGTGTATGCTTCAAAAGCAGGATGCTCAACCGTTTTACCTAAAAGAGGGTCAGTCGCATACGTTACAGCCTCTTTATAGCGAACGCCGTACCAATAATATTTATCATCATTAGGGAATTTGAATATACCACCACCTTGCGAATATAGGATATTTCCGTCTGTATCGGTATAGAAACGGTCGTTTGTTATAAGCTGCTTATCTTCTGTTACTGTTACAGTACATTTCGCTGTTTTGCCATTTGATGTAGTGGCTGTTATTTCCGCTGTGCCGACTTCGCCTGCGACAATAACGCCATCATAAACCTTTGCAATTTTTTCATCACTTGAAGTCCAAGTAATTCTGTCATCCGCGTTTGACGGCTGAATATTTGCATTTACTACGGTTGTTGCACCGAGCTTTGGTAAAGATACATTTTCTTTATCAAGTGAAATGCTTTGAGGTTCAGCCATTTCCGCTACCGTTACATTGCATGAAGCCGTAAGCTTTTCGTTGTCAGCCGCCGCTGCGGTAATTATTGTTTCACCAACGCTTATAGGAGTCACAATACCGTTTGATGAAACAGTTGCTACATTCTCATCTGAGGACGTCCATTTTATTTGTCGTTTAACTGCTGTTTCGGGCAGCAATTTGGCTGTAAGTTCGCCGTTTTTACCGCCCGATAGCAGTGAGAGAGAGGCTTTGTCAATAGTTATATCCTGAGCCGCCTGCAATACAGTAACGGCGCAGTCGGCTTTGAAACTGCTGTCAGCCGTTTTTATAGACACCACTGTTCTGCCTGCCTTTTTCGGTGTAACAAGACCTGTGTCGTCAACGGTGGCTATATCCTCATTTTCGCTTATCCATACAAGGTCACCATCATTTATTCCCTCTCCGAAAATAGAGTAGGTAAGTCTTTGAGGCTCGCCGGAGGTAGATAGAATAAGCTCGTTTTTATCAAGTGCAACGCCGCCGTCATACATTGTAAGTGCGAGCGTCGCGGTTTTCGGGTCTATGTCAAGCGTCTGTGACGAGTTTGAAAACGCGAATTGTACTTTGCTTTCCACATCTGTTTTTACCTTGCCTTTTACATATTCACGAATTGTTTCGGTTGATATTTGGTCCGTGCGCGTTTCGCCCTGTTTAACCCCCTCCGCCTGATACATACTTTTGTCAAGTGAAATCGCCTTTATTTCGGAAGCCGTTGTATCGGCGTTTATTGTGATGTCGGCTGGATATATATCATATGTTCTGCCACCGCTTCTTGACGAGCCGTTATGTACGCTTACGGTAAGTGTGGCGGATTTTATGCGTTTCGCTTCTGCCGCAGGAACGGTAAATTCAAGAACGCCCACTCCGCCCCAAGAATTTGATTTGGTATTCCAGTTAATATTTGAAATATCCTCCTTGCCCGCATAGTTCACTATCGTCTGCGTAACATTTCCGTCACCGTCCGTCAAGTATGACGCGCTTTGCGTACAGGCAATCGGTGTCATTTCCTCGTCAGCGCTGACAACTGCTGTGGTAAATGACGATACGATAATAGCAAATACGCTCATTACACTTATCAATTTTTTCAATATCATTTTCCTACCTCCGTTAAAATATTATTTTTATTATAGTATTTTATCATATAATAATATATAGGTAAAAATATATATTTGCCGTAAACTAATCAATTTTTGCTCTTTAATCTTGACCGAGAGTATATGAAATGATATACTTTTAACAGGTGATTTTTATGATGTACGAAAAAGAATGGGAAAACCCGAATTACAAATTTCTTTCATATGATGTGGATAATCTGAATTGGAATATACATTACCACGAGTCTTTTGAGATTTGCTTTATTATTGACGGCGAAATAAATATTACAATAGATACCGTATTATATAATTTAAAACAGAATGACAGCGTAATAATATTTCCACGTCAGCTCCATAGCTATGAAACGGAAAAAAGCTCAAAAATGCGTGTAATCACTTTTATGCCTGATTTAATCCCCGAATTTACAAACCGCTATCAAAATATGCTTCCCGAAAAAAATGATATTAAGGAGATTTCGAATTTCAAAAAATATTTTGACGCGAAAAATATTTTTGAGCAAAAGGGCTTCTTATATTCTATATTCGGAATTTTAGTGGAGAGTACGAATTTTAAAGAAGCCGCAAATAATGAGGAGTCACAGTTGCTCATTAAAATTTTACGATATATTGAAAAGAACTTTAAAACTCCCTGCCTTTTGCAGACAGCCGCCGAAGAATTGTCTTATGGGTATTCGTATCTATCGAGAACCTTTAAAAAACGTATGGGAATAAGTTATACGGAGTATTTGAATAAATACAGAATAAACCGAGCATTGTATATGCTCAGCAATCAAAATCATGTGCAGATACAGCAGATTGCGGAGGAGTGCGGCTATGACAGCCTATGCAGCTTCAACCGCAATTTTAAGCATTTTACGGGTCGTACACCGCGTGAGATGATAAAGTGTAATGACAACCAAAAATAGCATTCAGACATCATAACAGAAATATATCGGAACGGTTGTATTTGCCACAAAAATATTAATCTCCTATGGTTATCATGAACCAAAGCTTTAACAACAGCAGTTATAGTTTTTCAGAATATGTTAAAGTGTTGGAATATAGGTGAGTTTGTTAATACACTATATGCCAAAGGAACATCTGATAACATACTTCAATCTAAAATTTATATTGATTTGAAAATATGAAACAAATATGATATAATATTTGTAAATAGCTTATAGAAAGGCAGGTATGCTAAATGGAATACAAACCACCATTTTCAATTAATGACGATATAATCAATTTACTTGCCAAAACCAGTGAACTTGTCGGACAAGTAAGTATATTGCATAAAAGCAGCAGTCTAAAGCTAAGACGTGAAAACAGAATAAAAACAATTCACTCATCTCTGGCTATTGAACACAATTCATTATCATTAGAACAAGTTACAGCGGTTATAAATGGTAAGCGAATTTTGGGTGCACCTCAAGAAATCAAAGAAGTACAAAACGCATATGAAGCATATGATATAATGCTTACACTCAATCCTCTTAGTATTGAAGATTTGTTAAAAGCACATAAGCTAATGATGAATGATTTAGTTAAAGAAAATGGTCGTTTTAGAAATGGCGGTGTCGGTATTTTTGACGGAAATAAATTAATTCATACCGCTCCTCCTGCAAATTATGTACCTCAATTAATCAGTGACCTATTTGAATGGTACAAACAATCTCCATTGCATATTTTAATTAAAAGTTGTATTTTTCACTATGAGTTTGAATTTATTCATCCGTTTGCAGATGGCAACGGACGAATCGGTAGAATGTGGCACACACTATTACTTAGTCAATGGAATAAATTATTCTCTTGGTTACCTATTGAAGAACTTATAAAAGAGCGACAACAAGAATATTATGACGCTCTCGCTATCTCAGATAACAAAGCTGACTGTACTGTATTTGTAGAAATGATGATGCAAATAATATTCGATGCCCTAAATGATTTAGACACCACCGACCAAGTTAGCGACCAAGTTAGCGACCAAGTTGAAATACTGTTAAATTGTATGGGAAATGAAGTGCTATCTGCTACTCAGCTTATGCAACGATTAGGACTTTCACATAGACCTACTTTCAGAAAAAATTATCTCAATCCGGCACTGAAAAACGGACTCATAGAAATGACTATTCCCGATAAACCAAACAGTAAAAATCAAAAATATCGTAAAAAATAAAGTCTATTATGTAAAAAAATAAAGCAGAGAATAACAAAACGTATTCTCTGCTCTATAATTTTTATGTATCCGTATCCTCACCGCAAACTTCTTTAATAACCGTGCGGGCAAGGCTTTTTGCTATTGCGGTTGCAAGAACGTCCCGTATGTGTTCTTTTATCCGCTCGTCTACTTCATCTATTGTTATAACTTTTTGTGACTTGTCCAATGTACCTCCCCCTTTCCGTGATATGTTATAATATGCAATGCAGATTAAAATAATAACAAAATTATCATATATACTGTGCCACATGTGACATGATGCCACACTGTAATATGCCTATAAACCGCATAAATACTATATTTGACACACCTGTCACACTTGGCACACTTAAAATTTATTTATTATTTTCAAACTTTTCGCGGTCGAATCTCATTAATCCGCTTCTTGAACCGTTAATAGTTTTTTTAACTTTATGACGCCCGTCTTTAGCAGGTATTAAATACCCTTTTTTAATTAATTTTGTTTCAAGTTCTCTTTTGGGCAAAGAAAATTCATCATCTGCTTTCCGCAAAAATTCATTTGCTTTTGCATATGCCGCTTCCCAGATAAGATAAATATAAATTCCATCATAATAACCAATACAATTATTAGAACAAGATGCTATATTCTTCTTACCCTCTTGTATTTCTGAAAGTGAAACCTTATTTGAGGCTCTCATTACATTAATAGTGTCAACAAAAAGTTTTGCTTCATCTTTTGAATGAAGTTCTTCTTTTTGAAGTTTAATCGATTTTTCAGTGGCAGAATTAAAAATTTTTTTGTATTTTTTAAGACGCTTAAGGGATACCTTATACTTATCGCAAATAAATTCTAAAAACATTTCAAACCCCGCCTGCATCCATGCAACATTTTCGGGTATTCGATTATGAATCTTACCAAGTTCAACATTTTGTTTCCGGAAATTTTTAAATTTCCTTTCGAGTGATTTCATATAAGACCATTTTTCAGAACATATCCAACCTAAATAGTCTGTAACAAACCTCACAAGGCAATGTTTTTGTTTCTGAATTTTTGACAAGTGCTTTTTATCAATCTCACCCGCCTCCAGTTTATATAGAAATGCACGTGCTATATCCGAACTGTCGGTTAAAGGCTGAAATTCAGCAGTAATTGCTGACAAACAACACGGTTTACTATTTTTAACCGAATCACCCTGCATAACATTTCTACCCGTATCATCGCCGACGGCTCGTGTAATGCTTTCGCATTTTTTCACAACTTCATCATTTCCGTATTTAGATGGTGCACCGTCATCAAGCAAGCATACACAATCACGAAATTGAGTGCATGCATAGTGAATCGCCGGCAATGTTGCCACTTTAATATTTATTGGAGCCTTTGTATAATATTCTTTAAAAATGCCCCAAATATGTTTTGCAATCGTTGATTTAAATGTACCGGTGGTGCCATACAACAAGAAAGCAAAACGAGGTTTATCATTCTTATATTTTGAAAAAGTAAAACTTAGAATCAAGAATGCAAGCATTCACATATATACTATATATTTATAACTTCGGAAAAGCCAAAATAAAAAAACTGCGATATATTACGTTTCTCAGTAATTATATCGCAGTTTTTTATTATAGTGTCTTAGATTATGTTGAAAAATTCTCTGATTTTGTTTGAGATAGTTGAATCGATAAAACCTTTCTGTGCCATGTCATCAAGTATATCACATGTTTTTTCATGCGATAATCCTTTCTTATATGGTCTGTCCTCGGTAAGCGCTTGATAAATATCAATGCAAGCCATGATACGTTCCGGCTCATTTAATTCATCAGCAGTTTTTCCAAAAGGATACCCTTTTCCATTTAACTTTTCATGGTGAAAAGCCGCCCAATCTCGTATTTCCTCAAAATCATCAACATCTGATAATATACGATACGTATACCCAGCATGATTTTTCATTTTAGAAAATTCATCATCCGTGAGTTTATCTGGTTTTTCCAAAATCTCATTGCCTATTGCCATTTTACCGATATCATGCAAAGCACCAGCCAAATACATTTTTTGTGTATTTATTGCGTTAAATCCCATATAGTTAGCAAGCAGAGATGCTTTTTCAGCTACTCCTACAGAATGCCTGCTGGTAAAAGAAGATTTATAATCTATAATATTTGCAAAAAAGTCTGCAACGTTTTTACATGTTTCCCAGTCAAAAACTTGTTTTTTTCTTGGAATAATCCCCCATAGATTTGTTTCAAAAGAATCATCACTTAAACACATAAAGGATTCTTTTGTGAATGCATGACGAAAAGCGTTCACACATTCGAAGTCAAATAAACAATCCTTATTTTTTGAAAGATACTGACATATAAAATTCCATCTCTGCCCATTAAAGTCCTTACTGTTTCCGATAATATCAATCATATCAGCCAAATGAATTATCCTTGCAAACAATGGAATTTCCCGCCATGTCTTTTGAAATGGACCGGTTCCATCCGCATGCTCATGGTGATATAATATAGCGTTTGAAACATCTGTTTTAAACGGAAGTTTTGAGATATTTTTTTCACCATAAATACAATGAAGATGTTTTTTCTCCTCTGATAAATTATTTTTGATATAAACATCGGAATGATTTTGTAGTTCTTCCGAAATATATTGGGTTAGGGCATTATCATGCAACAAAGCACACATGGCTAAATCTTGTAACGCATCACTTTTGATTGACCAATATTCAGCCATACGTACACTTATATAAGCCACTCTTTTTCCATGTTTATTTTTTACATTTACAAGTTCTGCTTCGATGCAGTCCAATGCATAAGAACAAGCTCCTACCAATCCAACAATATCTATACTAAGTGGCTCTACTTTCATATATATATCCTTTATAATCAAATTAAGCTTCTGAAAACTGATCTTTTCCTACAAAACATAACGGACATTCAAAATCCTCCGGAATATCCTCCCATTTTGTACCGGGTGCAATACCACCTTCCGGGTAGCCCTTCTCCTCATCGTATTCCCATCCGCAAACATCACATATGTATTTCATTCGTTGTTCCTCCTTATAAATATATTAATGCACAGCCTATATTGCTGTTATATTTGTGTTATTATGTAATCTTAATATGCATATTCCATTTTATTCTATCTGCAAAAGTTTATAGTTCAATTTTTTCTATAATTTTTTTCAAAGCATCAGCTGATTCCTTAAGCTTTAATGCTTCCTCGCCATTCAAATTAATAGGTACGTCTGACTCAACACCATTTGCACCTACAATAGCCGGCATACTCAATGAAACTCCGTCAATGTCATATATACCATGAATCATGTGAGATATCGGGAGTATTGATTTCTCGTCTCTCATAATCACTTCACAGATTCTTTTTACAGACATCGCAATTCCATAATATGTAGCATGCTTTTTATTTATAATTTCATAAGCACTATTCTTGACCGCTGTCGCTATTTCTTCCGTATTTTCCTTATGCTTGTAATGCCCACGCATTTCACACATTTCACTTAACGGAACACCAGATACATTGGCTGATGACCATGCTACAACTTCACTGTCACCATGTTCTCCTAAGATAAATGCATGAACACTCCTGCTATCCACCGATAAATGTTCACCAAGCTTATATCTTAATCGTGCACTATCTAACACTGTACCCGAACCAATAACTCTGTTTTCCGGAAGTCCTGATAACTTTATGGCTACCTGAGTAAGAATATCTACCGGATTAGCGACTACCAACATGATACCTGCAAAATTCCTCTTTGCTATTTCAGGAATAATTGACTTAAATATTGCTACATTTTTATTTACAAGATCAAGTCTTGTTTCTCCCGGTTTTTGTCCTGCTCCGGCAGATATGATAACGATTGCAGCATCAACAACATCATCATAATCACCGGCATATATTTTCATCGGGCTGGCAAATGGTATTCCATGACTGATATCCATAGCCTCTCCCTCTGCCTTATTCTTATCCGCATCTATCAAGGCAATTTCAGTGAATAATCCACTCTGCATAAGCGCAAATACAGATGCTGAGCCTACGAATCCGCAGCCTATCATAACTGCCTTTTTTGAATTTGATTTTTTCTTATTCATGCAACCATTCCTTCCTTTTGTTTTTCATCTGCTTAATTCCTGCAGCATTTTTCCAGGATCATCCGCTGCTTTTACTTTATCATTAGCTTTTACTATTATCCCATGTTCATCAATAAGGTATGTTGTTCTGACCACACCCATGGATACTTTTCCGTAGTTTTTCTTTTTTACTTTCTTTCCAAGATATTCGCTTAATTTATGTAATTCTCCATTCTGATCCGGTAATTCAAAATCCGGTGCTTTTGTTCCTACTTCTAACATTTTTATTCTCCAATCTATGCATCTTTCATTTCTTTCTTCTGACATTCCTGGCAGATGCCCTTAAAAAAAATGTCATGGCTTATATACTTCATTCCATGTGTGTCTTTTATTCTCTTCTCCATCTCTGATATAACATCCATATCAACGTCAAATATCTCTCCACACTTTACGCATTCCACATGGTAGTGATTTTCGAGTGTAAAGTCAAAGCGGTCTGAACCATCTGGAACTTCCACTTTTCTAACCTTGCCTTCTTCTAC
>OLQC01000034.1_pt1 | contig 161990 bp, 167 predicted proteins | sample 1672471 | NCBI WGS metagenome assembly OLQC01 (sample SAMEA3136689, study PRJEB25190) | human gut metagenome | biome: human gut; feature: human-associated habitat; material: faeces | place: Austria | collected 2013 | reverse complement strand
AAAGGCTATATAAAACACATCAAAGGAAATACCTATGAATTTTTTGAAAAGCCTCAGCCGAGCCACGACAACACCACAAAAGAGTTTTCAGACGGATATGACTTTACGACAGACGAATTACCTATACCGACAGCCGCTAATTCTGTATTGGCAGAGGATATAGAAATAAATAATAATAAATAACAAAAAATTTAATATCAAGAAATTATTATTTAAATATTTTAATATTAAAATTAAAAATAAACAAAAATAAAAATATTTTTAAATAATAACATAAAACAATAGAAAATTAAAATAATAAAAAATAATAGCAAAAAAACACAAAGAAAAATACAGAAAAAAAGCTAAAAAAATAAAGCAAAAAAATAAAAAAATATAGCTGAAAAATTTCAAAAAAATAAATAAATTGTAAAAATCTGAAGCTGAAAAACCATGGGAAATAAGAGAAACAAAAGAACAATAGAAAAAAGGAGGCAAAGAAAAATTTAAAAAAAGAGATATACATAAAACTTAACAAATAAAAGACAAATAAAACATAAATTAAAAAGTAGACAAGCAAGAAGATCAATTTTATAAAATGTTCTATGAATTTTTTCGAAGAAAAATATAATGAAAAAGAACTAAAATTTATAAAATATTTTAGTTAAATAAAATAAAAAATAATTAATAAAAATATTTATAAAAAACAGAAAAATAAATTAATAAAAAATTAATTAAGAAAAAATAATTAAAAAAATATAAAATAAATTAAAAAGATAAATAAAACGGAAAAAATAATTAATATTTTTTCCGTAAATTTTTATCTTAATATTTTTTTATTATTTTTCTTTTGGATATTTTCATTTAATAAAATATTTTTTTCTTTATTTTGTTTAGCAAGATTATCCTTTGCAACAGCCATTAATAATTTTATTCTATTTGTCTGATTTGCTTCACTTGCACCAGGATCATAATCAATAGGAGAGATATTAGCATAAGGATATTCATCTCTTATTGTTTTTATAACACCTTTTCCTACAACGTGATTTGGAAGGCAGGCAAATGGTTGAACACATACTATATTAGTAATTCCATTTTCAATATATTCTATCATTTCTGCGGTTAAGAACCAGCCTTCGCCTGTTTGATTACCAATAGATAAAATATTCTTTACTTTATCTTCTAATTCCCATATATCACAAGGTTGTAAATACCCCTTTTTAGAATTATGTAAAGCAACTCTTTCATCTTTTTCCAATAAATCAATCAAATTTATTGCGATTTTAAATAATTTTGACTTATATTTATCTGTTTTTATTAATGTGTTAAAAGTAATTTTATGAGTTGCCATAAACTTAACAAAGCCCACAAAATCAGGTAAAATAACCTCTGCACCTTCTTGTTCTAATTTATCAGCAACAAAATTATTTCCAAAAGGATGGTATTTTATTAATACTTCTCCAACAATTCCAACCTTAGGTTTCTCAATAGAAGTATCTAACTCTATTTTTTCGAAATCTTCTACAATTGAATAAATACTCTTTTTAAACTGAGCCAAAGTTGATTTTACAACAAGTTTTTTGCACTCGCTCATCCATTTATCAAATAACTTTTTGCTTTCTCCTTTAGTTACTTCATAGGCTCTATTTTTAGTAAGCATTTTTTGTAATAAATCTCCATAAATTACAGCTTTTAATAGCTTTTCAATCATTTCAGGAGTTAGTTTAAAACCAGGCATTTTTTCCATACCAACAACATTAAAAGATATAACTGGTACATTGGCAAAACCTGCATCCTTTAGAGCTTTTCTAATAAATCCTATATAATTAGTAGCTCTACAACCGCCACCAGTTTGTGACATCATTAAAGCAGTTTTATTAACATCATATTTGCCAGATTCAAGTGCTTCAATCATTTGTCCTGTTACTAAAATAGATGGATAACAAGCGTCATTATTAACATATTTTAACCCGGTTTCGACAGTGTGCTCATCACAGTGTCTTAAAAGTTCTATATTATATCCACAAGAAGCAACAGCAGATTCCATTAATTCGAAATGAATTGGAGCCATTAAAGGGAATAATATCTTGTAATCCTTCATATCCTTTGTAAAAATCTTTTTCTTTACTGTATAATCGCCATCAGCCTTAGAATTTTCTTGTTCCTTTTGGCGTTTCTGCATACTTGCCAATAAAGAACGAATACGGATTCTAACAGCACCTAAGTTGTTTACTTCATCTATTTTTATTAAAGTGTACATTTTGTTGTAACTAGATAAAATTTCTTCTACCTGATCAGTTGTTACAGCGTCAACACCGCATCCGAAAGAGTTAAGTTGAACAAGCTCTAAATTATCGTGCTTTCCAACATAATCAGCAGCGGCATATAGTCTAGCATGAAATACCCATTGATTAACAACTCTTAGAGGAGCTTTAGGTTCAGTTTTATCTGAAATACTGTCAGCAGTAATAACTCCAAGACCAAGGCTAGTGATTAATGTATCAATACCGTGATTAATTTCGGGATCAATATGATAAGGTCTACCAGCAAGAACAATTCCTTTTTTATGATTTTTCTCTAAAAACTCTACGGCTTTCTGACCCTCTGCATGTATATCGGCTCTGCATTTTTGATACTCTTGTTCAGCTAATCTAGCGGCAACAGTAAGCTCTTTCTTTGTAAAATTATATTTTTTAAACTCTGGAAGAGCTAAAATTGTCTCAACTAAATTCTTTTGGTCAAAAGGTAGGAAAGGATTTAAAAAGGTAATATTTTTATCCTTTAATTCTTCTACATTATTCTTTAAAACCTCAGAATAAGAAATTACAATAGGGCAATTATAACGATTATCAGCTGATTTGTATTCCTTTCTAGAATAAGGCATACAAGGGTAAAAAATCGTATTTATTCCTTGTTTTATAAGACTTATTATATGACCGTGCGAAAGTTTGGCAGGATAGCATACAGATTCTGAAGGCATTGATTCCATACCTTTTTCGTAAGTTTTTCTATTACTTTTCTCAGATAAGATTACTCTAAATCCAAGATTAGTTAAGAAGGTAAACCAAAAAGGATAATCCTCATACATATTTAAAACCCTAGGAATACCAATAGTTCCACGAGGTGAATGTTCCTCGTCTAGAGGCATATAGTTAAAGATTCTTTGATACTTATACTTTACTAAATTAGGTAATTCATTATCTTTTAAAACAATTCCAGCACCTTTTTCACATCTATTACCAGAAATATGTTTAGAACCATTACTAAACTTATTAATGGTAAGAAGACAGTGGTTTTCACAACCATTACAACGAATGTGTGAGGACTCAACCTTCAATGAGTTAATTTCATCTAAATTAGCCAAAGTTGATTTATATTCCATATCTTTATTAGCTTCATACTGTTCTTGTGCCAAAAGAGCAACACCATAGGCTCCCATAAGACCGGCAATATCAGGTCTTACAACGTTTCTACCAATTAAAAGTTCAAAAGCACGAAGCACTGCATCGTTATAAAAAGTACCACCTTGAACGACTATATGAGCTCCTAAAGTCTTTAAATCTCTGATTTTCATAACTTTATAAAGCGCATTTTTTATAACAGAATAAGAAAGTCCAGCAGAAATATCTCCAACACTATAACCTTCTTTTTGTGACTGTTTAATCTTTGAATTCATAAAAACCGTACATCTTGAGCCTAAATCAACTGGATTTCTAGCCGAAATAGCGGCATCAACGAACTCTTCGATAGTTAAACCTAAGCTCTTTGCGAATGTTTCTATAAAAGAACCACAACCAGAAGAACAAGCTTCATTTAGCATAATATTATCTATAGTATGATTCTTCATTTTAATATATTTCATATCTTGACCGCCAATGTCAACAATGCTTGTAACATTTGGCATAAAACGCTTTGCAGCAGTATAATGAGCTATTGTTTCAATCTCATTTAAATCAACATTTAAAGCTGTTTTAATTAGATTTTCTCCATATCCTGTAACTCCGCTATATCGTATAATTGCACTTTTAGGCAATACAGAATATAGTTCTTTTAGCATTTTCATAACGCTATTTAAAGGATTTCCTTCATTGCCAGAGTAAAGAGAATATAACAATTTACCTTCTATATCAGTAACAACTAATTTTGTAGTCGTAGATCCAGCATCTATACCAACAAAGCAGTCTCCACTATATGTTGAAAGGTCGCCTTTTGGAACGACATCTTTGCTATGGCGTTCTTTAAATTCAACATATTCCGAATCAGTTACAAACAAAGGCTTTAATGGATTTGTCGTTGAATCGTGTGAAGTTTTTAACAGTTCTATTTTTGACTTTAATTTCTCTACAGAAATTGGTCTCAAAGAAACTGAATCAAGGGCAGCTCCTTTTGCTACTAACAAATGAGCCTCAGCAGGAGATATAACCTGCTTTTCGGTCAAGTTTAATGTTTCAATAAAACGATTTTTTAATTCTGATAAATAATTTAACGGACCACCTAAAAATGCTATATTACCACGCAAAGGTCTACCACAAGCAAGACCACTAATAGTTTGATTAACAACTGCTTGAAATATAGAAGCAGCAATATCTTCCTTAGCAGCACCTTCATTTAATAAAGGCTGTACATCAGTCTTTGCAAAAACTCCACAGCGAGAGGCAATAGGATAAATAATAGTATGACTTTTAGCTAAAGTATTTAATCCTTCAGCATCAGTATTTAATAAAGATGCCATTTGGTCAATAAAAGCACCAGTACCACCGGCGCAAGTACCGTTCATACGCTGCTCGATTGACTTGCCAAAATATATGATTTTTGCATCTTCGCCACCAAGTTCAATAACGACATCTGTCTGCGGAATATAAGTTTCAACGGCTCTTTTGCAAGCAACTACTTCTTGAACAAAAGCAACGTCCAAGAAATTTGCTGCAGACATTGCACCAGAACCAGTTAGAGCTATTGTGAATTCGCTATTAGGAAAACGGTCAACCAAGTCTTCTAAAACTGAACATACAGTATTTTTAGTATCTGAAAAATGTCTTTGATAGCTTGTATATAGAACATCCAAGTTTTCATCCATTACAGCTATTTTTACAGTAGTAGAGCCTACATCAAGGCCTACATGTAATAATCTATTCATATAAAAATCTATCTCCTTAAAAAAACTTCTTCTAATTTTATACGGAAAAAAGCGATTTGTCAAATTTTATAAACATAAAAAATAGTTCTATTTTATCAAAAAGAGCATAGACATACTATCAAGAAACAATAAAAAGAAGGGAAAGTGATAGTATGAAAAACAAAATGCTAAAAATAATAATTATTATAGCAGTAATTGCAGTGATAATATGTATTTTAATGATTGTTAAAAATAAAACAACAAAACCGATTCAATATGAACCACAAGAGGAAATATCAGGAGAACAAGAGAGAAAGACGATCATATCATTATACTTTGTCAACAAGAAAACTAAAGAAGTTGCGCCAGAAGCTAGAATGATAGATGTAAAAGATTTAATAAATGAACCATACAATGTGCTAATAAATTTTCTGATAGAAGGCCCAAAAAATGAAAATTTTGAAAAAACAATACCAGAAGGAACAAAATTACTAGGAGCTACATTAGAAGGAGATACACTTAACCTAAATTTCTCTAGGGAATTCTTGAACAGAGAAGGCAAGGAAGCAGAAGAAAAGACTATTGAAAGCATAGTAAACACACTAACAGAATTAACAGAAGTAAACTCGATAAAAATTTTAATAGAGGGTGAAGAGAACAAAAAATTTAATGATGGGGAAGTATCATTTGAAAAAATTTTTATCAGAGCGGAGTAAAAAGTGGAACAAAAAAATCAAAATTGACATAATGACATAAGATTATCTAAAAAAATTGATAAATTTTACGATGGTGCAAGAATCTTGGAAACAGCATAAAAATTTTTCAACACAGAAAAGAGAGCTGATTAAGCTTTCTTTTTTATTACAACAACAAGGCTTTTGACAGTTGCCACAACAAAAATTATTATAAAATGGCAAATTATTATTAAAATTATTATTAAAATTTTTCTGCATATAAAACCTCACTATTTACATAATTCAATATTTAATATATAATATTAGTGTACAAAATAAAAGTTGATAGAAAAGAGAATAGAAATGAAAGAAAATTTAAAAGAAAATGAAAGAATAGATGACTTACAATATAAAGAACTTAAAATAATTCAAAATACAAAAGGTTTTTGTTTTGGAATAGACAGTGTGATTCTATCAGACTTTGCTAAAAGTATAAAAAAAGAAAGCAAAGTTGTGGATCTAGGAACTGGAACAGGAATAATAGGATTATTACTTTGCAAAAAAACAGAACTAAAAGAAATAGTAGGAATAGAGATACAAAAAGAGGTTGCCGAAATGGCCAAAAGAAGTATTGAGCTTAACAAACTAGAAGATAAATTCAAAATATTAAACACAGATATAAATAAAATATTTGAAGACAAATTATTAGAAAAAAATAAATTTGATGTAGTTGTCATGAATCCACCATACAAAGAAAAAGGTACAGGAAAAATAAATGAAGCAGACAGCAAAATAATTTCAAGACATGAAATAAAAGCAACTTTATCAGATTTTATAAAAGTGGCATCAAATCTTTTAAAAGATAAAGGCGAAATATATATAGTTCACAAACCAGAGAGAATGCCTGATATAATCCAAAAAATGAGAGAAAATAAAATAGAACCAAAAGAAATAAAAATAGTATATTCAAATAAAAAAACAGAAGCATCGCTAATATTAATTAAAGGAATAAAAGGTGCTAATAAATTCTTTAAAATTTTAGAACCATTATATATATATGAAGAAAATGGAGAATACACAAAAGAAATAAAAGAAATCTATAATATAGGAGAATAAAAAATGGCAGGAAAATTATATTTAATAGCAACACCAATAGGAAACTTAAAAGATATAACATATAGAGCAGTTGAAATATTAAAAGAAGTGGATGTTATAGCAGCAGAAGACACTAGACATTCTTTAAAATTGCTAAATTACTTAGAAATATCAAAACCTATGATAAGCTATCATAGGCACAATGAAGATACAAAAACTACAGAACTTATAAAAATCTTGCAAGAAGGCAAAAGCATTGGACTCATAACAGATGCAGGAACTCCAGGAATATCTGATCCAGGAGAAGAAGTAGTAAAAGAAGCAATAAAAGAGCAAATAGAGGTAATTCCTATACCGGGAGCATGTGCTCTGATAAATGCACTAATAGCATCGGGACTTGGAACAAAAGAATTCACATTCTATGGATTTTTATCATTGGATAAAAAACTTAGAAACGAAAAATTTGAAGACATACAAAAACAAAATAAAACAATAATATTTTATGAAGCACCACATAGACTAATAAAAACATTACAAGAAATGGAGCAAAGACTAGGGAATATTGAAGTTGTGCTCGCCAAAGAACTAACCAAAATTCATGAAAAATTTATTAGAGGGACAATAGAAAAAGTACTAGAAACTCTAGAAGATGTAAAAGGTGAGTATATAATATTATTTGAAAATCATGCAAAAACAGAAAAACAAATAGAAATAGAAAATATAAATCAATTAAGAATAGAAGAACAATTTGAAATATATACAAAAAAAGGACTATCAAAAAAAGATGCAATAAAACAAATTGCAAAAAACAATAAAGTACCAAAAGATACCATATATAAAAAATTTATATAATCAAAAAACAATAGCCGAAAAGCTATTGTTTTTTAATTATATAATTAATCTTCGTCAGTTTCACTTAATTTTACAATACTCTTAATACATTTATCACATACTAATTTATCCTTGTATTTTTTTACATTTTTTGTACTTCCACAGAAAACGCAAGTTTCTTCAATTTTTTTTTAGGACAATAGAAGAACCATCAACATAGATTTCTATAGGATCCTTTTCAGCTATTTTTAATTTATTTCTTAACTCAATAGGAATAACAATTCTTCCTAATTCATCTACTCGTCTTATAATACCGGTTGATTTCATTTACATTTTCCTCCTAAATTCGACATAATTATACAATTATAATAACATAAAATAGGTTGAATTACAAGTAAAATTGATAAAAAACCCTTTAAAAAATTTCAAAACAAAGATTTACTTTGATACATAAGGCTTTCCAACCATTGGAAATATGTTACAAAAAGCAAAAAATTTACTCATAGTAAAAATACAAGAATATAAAAAACAAAAGAGAATATAAATTTAAAGAGGTAAAGAGAAATGTTAAATAAAATCTGGCCGGCCTTTTTAATAATATCATTTATATATGCGATTCTAAATGGAAATATAGAAGAATTTAATAACTCAATATTCACATCTTGTGCGCAAACTGTGGATTTAATATTAAAGTTATTTGGAACAATGTGCTTATGGAATGGACTAATGAAGATTGTACAAGAAACATCCTTAATGAAAAAACTAACCAAATTTATATCACCCTTAATGAAAATACTATTTCATAAAATGAAAAAAGAAGATAAAGAATACAAAGAAATAACAATAAACATCATAGCCAATCTATTAGGAATAGGAAATGCGGCAACTCCACTAGGATTAAAAGCAATGCAAACAATGCAGGAAAAAAATCCACAAAAAGACAAAATAACAGACTCGATGGCCATGTTTATTGTGCTAAACACTGCATCAATACAACTAATTCCATCCACAGTAATAGCAGTGAGAGCATCACTGGGATCGGTAAATCCAAGTCAAATAATAGTTCCAGTGTGGATTGCAACCATTGCAGCCGACGTGGCGGGAATAGTAGCAAGCAAAATATTAATGAAAAAATTCTAACGAAAGAGGCTAAGCATGAAAATAATAAATTATATATCTACCATGGCGATACCGGCAGTCATAATAATAATAATCGTATATGGAATAATCGACAAAAAGCGAATATATGACATTTTCGTTGATGGCGCAAAAGAAGGTATGGAAATAGTTATAAAAATATTTCCAACATTATTGGGACTATTTCTAGCAATAGGAGTGTTAAGAAGCTCTGGAATACTAGACATTGCGACAAAAGTAATATCAATCGTGACAAACAAAATAGGATTTCCAAGCCAAGTAATACCATTAGCACTGTTAAGACCAATATCTGGAAGCGCATCACTGGCAGTTGCAACAGACATCATGACAACATATGGAGTAGATAGTAGAATAGGATTAATAACTTCAACAATCATGGGGTCAACAGAAACCACATTTTATACCATTGCAGTCTACACTAGCAGCATAGGAGTCAAGAAAACAAGATTTGTACTTGCAGCAGCTTTAATTGCAGACTTTGTAGGAATAGTAACATCAGCATTAATATGGAAGTTTTTATTTTAAAAAATAAAGCCCAAAAGGCTCTACTTATGATAAGTTTCGTTATTTGATATTTTGAAAGCTCTATAAAGTTGCTCAAGTAAGAAAATACGAATTAACTGATGAGGAAATGTCATTTTTGAAAAACATATCTTAGAAGAACAAGCATTTAAAACAGCAGGAGAAAGTCCAAGACTTCCGCCAATTATAAATGTAATAGAGCTATTAATAGAAGAAAGTTCCTCTATTTTGCGCGAAAAAGAAACGGAATCAAATTCCACTCCCTTTAAATCAAGAGCAATAGAATAAGAATCTTTCTTTAAATGTAATAAAATATTTTGTCCTTCTTTTTCTTTAATAGCTTCTTCAACCTTTAAACTACATTTCTCAGGAATTTTTTCATCAGGAAGTTCAGTGATTTTTAAATCACAAAATCTTGAAAGCCTCTTAGAATACTCGTCAATAGCATCTCTAAAAAAAGCCTCTTTAATTTTTCCAACACAAATAACATTAATATGCAACATATAAAACACCTCTACGCAATATCAATTACACCACTAGGACCATCACGACGTGCAACGCCAACGTGAATACTTGACTCATCGCGTTTATTATTAATAATTTCTTCAACAACAGTCTTATAAGCAAGCTCTGGAAAATTATTTTCCTTACTCAAATGACCAAGCATAACATTAGTCAAGCCAGACCTCATAAGATGAGAAACAACTTCGCCAGAATTATTATTAGACAAATGACCATTTGGACCAGCAATACGTTGTTTCAAAGAATAAGGATACCTAGAATACTTTAAAATTTCAGGGTCGTAATTAGCCTCTAATAAAACAAAAGCACTCTTTTCCAAATTTGCAAGCAACTCAGGAGAAACATGACCTAAATCAGTTGCAACGCTAATCTTTTTTTTCTTATTATAAATATTAAAACCACAAGGTTCAGCAGCATCATGAGAAATAGCAAAAGGATGAATCTTCAAATCTTTAATCTCAAAATCCTGATTTGTAACAAACACATTTTGATTGTCGGCTAAGACTTTATTCTTTTGCTCAGGCATCGCATTCCAAGTATTTAAATTAGCATAAACCGGAATATTATATTTATTAGAAAGAGTTCCCAAACTCTTTACATGGTCAGAATGCTCATGAGTAACAATAATAGCATCAATATCTGATATATCAACGTCAACAAGAGAAAGTGCATTGACGATCTTCTTTGCACTTTCTCCAGCATCTACTAATATTTTAGAATTGTCAGTTTCAACTAACAAACTATTTCCCGTACTACCACTAAATAAACTACAAAACTTAAACATGTATATTACCTACTCTTTTACTCTTTTGATATTAGCCCCAAGTTTTCTAAACTTCTCTTCAATATTTTCGTACCCTCTATCAATATGATCCAAATTAAATAACTGAGTTTCGCCACTTGCAATAATACCAGCAATAATCAAAGCTGCACCAGCTCTTAAATCAGAAGCATAAACAGGAGAACCAAGAAGACAATCAACGCCTTCAAAAACAGCAGTCTTACCTTGAGCTGTAATATTAGCTCCCATATTATTCAACTCTGTAGTATATTGAAAACGAGATTCCCAAATGCTTTCATTAATAATACTTGTACCATCAGCAATAGCTAAAACTACACCTGCTTGAGGTTGCAAATCCGTAGGAAAACCAGGATAAGGTGAAGTCTTAATATTTGTCTTATTAGGACGAGAATTACACCAAACATGAATAGAATCACCAGACTCTTCAACTTCTCCGCCCATTTCCAAAATCTTAGCTGTTAAACAATCTAAATGTTCAGGAATACAATTATGAATAACAACATCACCCTTAGAAGCAACCGCTGCAAGCATAAAAGTACCAGCTTCTATTTGATCTGGAACAATAGAATAAGTAGCATTTCCATGTAACTTAGAAACACCATTAATTTTTATCATATCAGTACCAGCACCATGAATATCAGCTCCCATAGCATTTAAAAAGTTGGCAACATCTACAACATGAGGCTCTTTGGCAGCATTATCAATAGTAGTTGTCCCATCTGCTAATACAGAAGCAAGCATAACATTAATTGTTGCGCCAACAGAAACAGTATCCATATAAATAGAAGTTCCAATTAAATGAGAGGCACTTGCAACAATCTTACCTTGAGTAGTATTAACAGAAGCACCAAGAGCTTCAAACCCTTTAATATGTTGGTCAATAGGGCGAGCACCTAATTTACAACCACCTGGAAGACCAACTTCAGCTTTATGGCAACGACTAAGCAAAGAGCCAATCAAATAATAAGAAGCCCTAAACTTGCTTGTCATATCCAAAGGAGCAGAAGTACTCTTAATATGTCTAGAATCAATCTTAATTGAATGCTCAGAAATCCAAGTAACTTTAGCACCCAACTTCTCCAAAATAGAGCAAGAAATCTTTACATCACTAATATTTGGAACATTTTCCAAAGTACATACGCCATCAATTAACAAAGTAGCAGGAATAATTGCAACAGCTGCATTCTTTGCGCCACTTATAGTAACATCTCCTTGTAGTCTAGATGGTCCATTTATAACTAATTTTTCCAAAATAAAATCCCCCTATTGATATATATAATTTTAGTCTAAATATATATATACCACAAAATAGAAGGATTTACAAGAAAAAACATTAATTACTTGCTAATTTTAATCTAAAATTTTCAAAAAACTCTACCAATTTAAACTTAAAAGTCAACTCAGAATCACTGTCAGAGCTAGTTACCAAGTCATATTCCTCATCAGACATAGTATCATGAAGAATTTCTTTAGATTCATCTGGAACAATACCAGAAGAAACATCAACAAAGCAAAGAGGAGGGAACATTACACACCACCAATTATGACCACTAGCAGAACCAATCTTTACCCTTAGAGCATCGTAAGTTCCAGCAGGGAGAGAAACATCTCCGTATTCTTTTGTTGGAAAATCGCAAGAACCAACAGAAACATCAACAGAATAATCATATCCATTTTGAGCAATTACATCCTGAGCAATTTTAGTAAAATCATCAATATGTTCATTTGCAATACGCATAGCTTCTTCCTTAGAAGAAGTAGAACTGCACAAAGAATTCATATACTCCAACAAAGAATCCCTAACCTTTAGCTTTAACGCCTGATCTTCATCCGAATCGCTATTAGCAATAACATGTAACCTAAAAACACTGTCTGAAATACCACTAGAAACAGCAGTTACATAAAAGTAAGCAGAAAAACAAACAAAAACAATCAATAATAATAAAACCAACAAAATTCTATAAAAAATTGATTTATTCATACAAAAAACTCACCTCATTAAATATACTAAATTTATAATAAAAGTATTTACTAAAAAAATTAAAAATATACATAAATGGTAAAAAAAGATTAAAGAAAAATGCAATAAAAATGTAATAAAATTGTAAAAATATAAAATAAAAAACAGAATAAACACGAAAACTCTTAGAACTGTCGAAAATTGACACACGATTGTTTTGTAATAATATTGACACACAAATGCAAAAATGGTAAAATTTACCATAGAAAGAGATTGGAGGTAAACATGACACAACTTGATAAAAAAATAAAAAAAGTTTGTAGTTTCTATATTAGCGATTGGCATTTAGTAACAATGTTATTACCAAATATAGATAAAAAAATCAATAAAGGAATCACGATTACCACAATAACAGAAACAAATCTAGAAGAAAAAATTCAAACATTATTAGACAAACTAAGGATAAAAAACAAAGAAAGAATACTAAAAATAGATTGGAAAGCAAAAGAAATAAATGAAGAGATAATAAAAAATACAATAAAAAACAATGACGAAATAATAGTAAATGGTAACATTGAATATATAGAACAAATAAATCAACAAATAGAAAAAATACTAGAAAGCAACAGTGAAGAATTTAAAAATAAGGAACTTTCGATAATAAACTGTTATGACATTACAAAATACGAAAGCAAAGTCAAAGAAATAATAGAAAAACATGACAAAATTTTAAACACAGCAGGAGAAAAAGACAAACAAGAATATATTAATAGCATGGTTATTGCTAATTAATATAAAACTGAACAAAAGAAAATAAAAAAACAAAAGAAAATCCGGACTCAACGCATCGGCATTGTTGCTGATGCGTTCATATTACATGTTGACAAAATAAATATATACATGTATAATATCATTACGAAATTGTGCGAATAAATATACATCATATTTGCACAATTATGAAAATCTTACTCATTTTAATTAAAATGGAAGTAGAAAATTGTGACATTAGTATATACATATTAGTGTCAAAAGAAAGAATTGGTGAAAAGAAATGGAGGATTTAAGTTTACCGATTGGAAACACGCCAATGTTAGAAATCGAATATCTTTATAAAGGAAGGAGAGACAAGTTTTTTGCCAAGTTAGAATCATATAACTTAACTGGTAGCATTAAAGACAGAGCAGCATATTACATACTAAAAAAAGCAATAGACTCAGGAAAACTAAAACCAGGACAAGCTATTGCAGAAGCAAGTAGTGGAAACTTTGGATTAGGAATTGCAGCAATAGGAAAAATCTTAGGATTTGACGTACACATATTCATGCCAGGATTTGCAACAGAAGAAAGAAAGCAATTATTAAAGTTATATGGGGCAACACTTCATCTAAACTACGATGAACACGATGCATTCAACATTGCATTAACAAACTGCCATAAATTTGCACAAGAAAACGGAGCTTTTGAAACACTACAATTCGAAAACATGGACAACGTAAACTCTCATTATGAAGGCGTTGGAAAAGAAATCGAAAAAGAAGTAGGAGATAAAGTAGGAGCATTTATAGCAGGAATAGGTTCAGGTGGAACATTTGCAGGAGTTGCAAAAAGAATGAAAGAACTTGATAAAAACATAAAAACATATTGTGTAGAGCCAAATAACATGCCAATATTATCTGGCGGAAAAGTATCTGGCCACAGCAAAATCAGCGGAATAGCAGATGACTTCTTACCAAGCATAGTAGATCCAAAACTAATAGAAGGAGTCATTGGAGTAGAAGATGATGATGCAATAAATATGTCAAGAAAACTAAGCAAAGAGATAGGCCTTGGAGTTGGAATCTCAAGTGGAGCATACACAATTGGAGCAATTTTACTAAACGAAAAGGTAGAAAAACCAGTTGTAACAATATTTGCAGACGACAACAAAAAATATCTATCAACAGAACTTGCAGATGAAAATATACAATATGATAATCCAGAATATATATCAAACCAAGTAAAATTTATAAATGTAAAGAAAATAAATTAGTAAAAGTCAGCCAAAAAACTTGGCTGGCAATTTTTTTGCTAGAAACGTTGACTATTTTGTTCTATTGTTATATTATGATAGCATAAGTATTAATAACCAAAAAATGAAAGGAGAACAAAATGGAAGAAAAATACTTAGCTGCTGAGAAATTAGTAAAAAAATACAATCAAGAGCAGCTACTAAGTCAATATGAAAAACTAGATGAAAACAAAAAAGCAAAATTATTAGACGAAATATTAACATTAGACTTCAACCAAGTTGAAGAATTATACAAAAGAATAGGACATACAGTAGATTTTTCTGCATCAAAAATAAAACCAATAGACTACACAGATAAAAGCACATTGTCAGAAGAAGAACTAAAACACTACGAGGAAATAGGATTAAAAGAAATAAAAGCCGGAAAACTAGCAGCAGTAACAATGGCTGGTGGACAAGGAACAAGATTAGGACATAATGGACCAAAAGGAACATTTGATATAGGATTAGATTCACATAAACCAATATTCGAAATCTTATGTGACACACTAAAAAAAGCACAAGAAAAATACGGAGAATATTGTGTTTGGTACATAATGACAAGTAATGAAAACAACGAAGCAACAGTTAGCTTTTTTGAAAAAAATAAATTCTTTGGATATCCAAAAGATAAAGTAGTATTCTTCAAACAAGGAGAATTACCAATGATCGACACAGAAGGTAAAATCCTAATTGGAGAAGATGGACTAATAAAAATGGCTGCAGACGGTCATGGAGGAATATTCCTATCGATGAACAGAAATGGAATATTATATGATATGAAAACTAGAGGAATAGAATGGGCATTCATAGGCGGAGTAGACAATGTCTTAGTTAATATGATAGATCCAGTATTCCTAGGATTTGCAATTGAGAAAAAAGTATTAGCAGCAGGAAAAAGCGTTGTAAAAGCAGGACCACACGAAAAAGTAGGAGTATTCTGCAAGAGAGACGAAAAACCAAGTGTTGTAGAATATAGCGAAATTTCAGAAGAAATGGCAGAAGCAACAGACGAAAAAGGAAACTTAATATATGGTGAATCACATATACTTTGCAACTTATTCAATGTAAAAGCAATAGAAGAAATAAGCAAAAATACATTACCATATCATAGTGCTTTCAAAAAAGCAAAATACTTAGACAAAGATGGAAATTTAGTAACATCAGACAAACCAAATGCATATAAATTCGAATCTTTCTTATTTGACGCATTTGAATCATTAGACGATATGGCAATACTAAGAGTAAAAAGAGAAGAGGAATTTGCACCTGTTAAAAATGCAGAGGGAGTAGATAGCCCAGAAACTGCAAGAAAATTATACAACGACTTTCATAAAAATGTATAATTAAAAAATAAGAGTTTAAAGTTTGGTTATACAAATTTAAACTCTTATTTTGTAATAGAGGAGGAAAGAATGAATTATTTAGATAAATATAATAAATGGTTAAATGATCCATCAATAGATGAAGAAACCAAAAAAGAATTAAAAAGTATAGAAGGAAACAATGCAGAAATTGAAGACAGATTTTACAAAGAATTAGAATTTGGAACAGCAGGATTAAGAGGAGTAATCGGAAATGGAAGTAACAGAATGAATAAATATACTGTTACAAAAGCAACTCAAGGATTAGCAAATTACATAAACAAAAACAATCCGGAAAACAAAGGAGTTGCAATATCATATGACTCAAGACATATGTCAAAAGAATTTAGTGAATATACTGCATTATGCTTAAACGCAAATGGAATAAAAACATATGTATTTGAAGAGCTAAGACCAGTTCCGGAACTATCATTTGCAGTAAGAGAGTTAAAATGTATTGCAGGAGTAATGATAACGGCAAGCCATAATCCGCCAAAATACAACGGATACAAAGTATATTGGGAAGATGGAGCTCAAATAGTTCCACCACACGATAAAGGAATAATAACAGAAGTAAATAGAATAGAAGACTTTTCTACAATAAAGAAAATTACAAAGGAAGAAGCTATTAAAAAGGGATTATATAATGTAATCGGAAAAAAAATGGATGACAAGTACATAGAAACACTAAAAAATCTAGTATTAAATCTAGACACAATCAAAAAAGTTCAAAAAGATGTAAACATAGTATATACACCTCTACACGGAGCAGGAAATGTACCAGTTCAAAGAATATTAAAAGAAATAGGATTTGAAAATGTTTATGTAGTACCAGAGCAAGAGAAACCAGATGGAGATTTTCCAACAGTAGATTATCCAAATCCAGAAGATGAAAGAGCTTTCAAGCTAGCGTTAGAATTAGCAAAAAAAGTAAATGCAGATGTCGTTCTAGCAAATGACCCAGATGCAGATAGATTAGGAGTATATGCAAAAGACTCAAAAACAGGAGAATATCATTCATTCACAGGAAATATGTCAGGATTACTAATTGCAGAATATGAACTTTCACAAAAACAAGAAAGAGGAGAGATACCAGCAAATGGAGCTCTTATAAAAACAATAGTATCATCAAACCTAGCAGACGCAATAGCAAAAGAGTACAACTTAAAACTAGTTGAAGTATTAACAGGATTCAAATATATAGGAGAGCAAATGAGATTATTTGAACAAACAGGGAAAAATACATATATGTTTGGATTTGAAGAAAGCTACGGATGCTTAGTAGGAACACACGCAAGAGACAAAGACGGAATAGCAGCAGTAATGGCTCTATGTGAAGCAGCAGCATATTACAAAACAAAAGGCTATACTCTATGGGATCAAATGATGAACATATACGAAAAATATGGATATTACAAAGAACTTACTGTTTCAGTAACAAAAGAAGGAGTAAGTGGTGCTGACGAAATAAAACAAATAATGGAAAACATTAGACAAAATCCAATAACTCAATTAGGAAAATATAAAGTCTTAAAATTCAGAGATTACAAACAAGGAACAATAAAAGACCTAGAAACAGGAAAAGTAGAAAATACAAATCTACCAACATCAAACGTATTATACTTTGAGCTAAACAATGATGCTTGGTGCTGTGTTAGACCATCAGGAACAGAACCAAAAATCAAATTCTATATAGGAATAAAAGAAAACAATATGGAAGATGCAGAAAAGAGTTTAAAAGAACTTGCAGAAAAAGTAAAAATATTAGGACAATAAAAAAACAATGGCAGGAGAAATCCTAGCCATTATTTTTTTCGTGTTTTGCAATATCTTTCCAACCATTAATATTATTTCGTTTAATTGCACCAATAATACTAGCTTTAACATATGGATTTTTTACAGAAAGGGAAACAATTAAATTTTTCATATCTTCTCTTGTAGAATGTCCATCCATAGGGCAAACCTTAGGCATAACAGAAATATTATTTTTTCTAACAAATCTCTTAGTTTCTTTTTCAGGAGTATAAACCAAAGGTCTAATAACAGTCATACCAGACCTGTCCATATAAGTAACAGGTGCAAAAGTAGACAAGCTACCTGCAAAAAACAAATTCATTAAAAAAGTTTCTAAAACATCATCTAAATTATGGCCCAAAGCAAGTTTATTACAATGCTCACGTTTAGCAGCAGAATTAAGAATTCCTCTTCTTAAATTTGCACACAAAGAACAAGGATTTTTCTCTTTTCTATCCTCAAAAACAATAGTTTTAATATCATACTTCTCTTCAAAAAAAGGAACGCCAATATCATCACAAGTTTTCTGCAAAAAAGCAGAATCAAAAAAATCAAAACCTGGATTTACACTAATAGCAATTAATTCAAATTTTTTAGGGTAAAAAATTTGAAGATTCTTTAAAGCTTTAAGCATAGTAATAGAATCCTTGCCGCCAGACAAAGCAACTGCAATTTTATCTCCATCTTCTATCATATTATAATCTTCAATAGCCTTACGCATATAACTCAAAATATGTTTCATAATTAAATCTCCTTAATAAACAAAAACTATTATAGCACAAAAAAGCCAGAATATAAAGAGAAAACGGTAAAAAATATTGACTTATGTCAAGCAGAATGATATTATAATAAAGTAAATGTGTCAATAGCTCAGTAGGATAGAGCGCTCCCCTCCTAAGGGAGAGGTCGGGGGTTCGATTCCCTTTTGGCACACCAAAAAGTCATGGCGAAGCCATGGCTCTTTTTGTGTGCTCTTGAATCGGGGAATCGAAAAGGACGTGCCCGAAAGAAAAGAGGGCAAAAATAGTCCGGGTGGACTATTTTTAGGACGCGGCTCGACGATTCCCTTTTGGCACACCAAAAAATAGAGCCATAGCAAAGCTATGGTTATATTTTTTGCGTTGCTTAAGATGGAGGAATCGAAAAGGAGAATTTGCAAAAATTTACATAATATGATACAATATAAATGTAAGCCCAAAAGGCTACCGTACTTCTAAGAAGTATGCAATAAAAACAGCCACGAATTGTGGCAGAAAGAGGTAAGGCATATGTTTATGGAGCCGATTCGGCACACGAAGCTCAAGAACATGAACGATGTGGAAACGTTTTCGTTCATGACGGACAACCAGACAACTCCACTTGTGACATGCCAGAATAATGGTCAAATCGCATATTCTGACGAGCATGGAACCATCTATGTAACTCCGTATAGGAGTGAGATCCCCGGCATTTTAAAAGATGCAGGATACAAGGAGAAGATTTTTAAGGTCCCGTTTAGCGGAAACGAAAAGCGCCCTGCAATCTACTTTTGGTTGCAAAAAATTGCAAACGAAGAGAACCAAAACGAAACCTACGAAATGTGCCACGAAATAGCACAACGTAAAGGGATCAAACCCGTTGAAACCATGCAAGGCCTCAGGATTACTGAGATAACAAAAACTGAATATATCGAAGAATTAAAATACACCGTATATGATATGGTACAAGTATTCGTTCCTGAGTACGACGCAAAAAATGTGGGCACTTATATCGTGATTAACAAGAAAACGGTTATGGTGTGTGATGAGTTTGGTAGAACATACTTGATCATTGTAAAAACCATCATCAATGACTTTGTGAATCTACTCATCGAGGCGGGATATACAAGAAACCCGCATCCGGAATATTTTCTCGTGTACACCCCGAATTCGAATTGGCAGGACGAACATGACGAAACCTCTGAATAAATCAATGAATTATTGATTTATTAACAAACTCCCGTAACAACTACATGTTACGGGAGTTATTTTATTTATTTGAATATTTAATTAATTTAGCATGCATAACCATCTTTTCACCATTACTATAACAAGTAGAAAGAGTAAGAATTTTGTCATTTTCACCAACAGAAGTATTAAAACTATACACACTTCTATCTTGTAGCATTTTAGAAAAACTCAAAAACTGCTCATTGGAACTAAAATTAATCTTCAAGTAATCGCTAGTAGTAGGAATATGATAAACACTAAAAACTTGCCACAAAGTATTCTGATTTTTAGTCGACAATTTAATAATATGATTACTCTTATCATTATACCAATTACTATTTAATAATTTTTTCAAAGAGCCAAACATAGTGGTATCAACCCTTGAGTGAGCATATATAATAGTATTCTTTCCAAGGGCGTTAATGTTATTTCTATAATCTAAAAACACCCAACCAGCCTCATTAGTATCCTTATAAAAAGAATGAGTTAAATAATAATCATTATTATTCGTCTGGACAAAAGGATAATTAATATTCGTTCCATTAACTTGGATCCAGCCACAAACATCACTATTAATACTGCTTAGCTCCGAAAAGTCCACATCAATCAAATTCATCTTAATATAATCCCAATAAGGATTAGCCTTATCTTCAGTAGACTCGACAATAGTTTCTTCTCCTACACTTTCTTGAACAGAAACAATATTAGAAATATCGGCAATTTCGTTGCTAATACTAGTTGAATCCTTTGACCAATTAAAAATTTTAGAGGCAGAAAAAACAAGCAATCCAATAAAAACAACAAACAAAATAAAAGTAAAAAAATTAAAGTTCTTTTTACTTTTAGAAACTGGTTTAGAGTGCTTAACAACATGTTTAGCCATAAAACAAATCCTTTCAATAAAATTTACACTTATTATACCATAAAAATATAAATATAAAACATAAAAATAAAAAAAGGAGCGTCAAATGCTCCAAAATTTATATTTCGGTTTAACGGAAACCACCGCCACCGCCTCCACCACCGAAGGAGCCACCACCACCTCCGCCAGAAGAGAATCCTCCACCACCAGAAGAATAATTTTCAGCTCTTGATTTAGCAGCAGAAGCTTTCGAAACGCCGTTATATGAACAAGTATGAATAAATATAAAAGTATCATATGAATCAAAATGCGATTCTGTAATAACATCAGGATATAAATCCTTAAACTGTTTAGCAACCTTTTTAGCAATTCCCATAATCTGAGCGAATATCAAATATTCCTCAAATAGATTAACTTCAATAGCTTCTCTATCATGAATCAAAGTATAATCTAACAAATAACGTTTTAATCCAGCAAGATTAGATGCTTCTGAGCGAAGAGCTTCTGTAGCGTCAAAAGCTTTGTAAGAAATCAAACCAAAGACTTTTTTCTTGGTAGGAATAATTAATCCCTCGTTCTGTAAAGACTTCTTTTGTTTAGTGTATACAGAATCAAACCAATCTAAAATTCTTTCGTAGTGTGCACTACACCATTTCTCTAACTCTTTACCTTCAAGAATACCATCCTTGCTAGCTTCATAAATCATATCAAACAATTCTTTTTCCTTAGGAAAAGTAATTGTATCAGGATTACCTTCATTTAAAATTATAACACTATTCTCTTTGCTGAAAATACCATTTTTTTCGCGCTTTTCAACTCTAACAAGACCTTCTTTAAGCCATTTCAAAAGAACAGCACCCAACAAATCCGTCTTTTTCTTTATAATTCCATACATAGAACCAATACAAAAAGCTCTATAAATATCTCCGTTGCAAGGAATATCTCTAAAATAAGAATCATCACGCTTAATAGCTTTCTTGCCCTCACGGTCGAATCCAGCATCAGTCTTATGATATCCTATAATAGAAGAACCAATGGCGATTATAAAAAACAACAAATAAGGCAAGAAATTCAATAAGCCAATAATAAAAGACTTGAATTCAGAAGAACTGCTACCTTTATAAGAAGTTGCACCTTCTTGAGCCATATCAAGATAATGATTAAAATCATAATCTAATTCATTAGTAGTATTAAAAGTTCCTAAAGGAAACTTTACTAAAATGGTCATATATTCGCTAGAAGCCAATCGACCATCTGATTGCATTTCAATATATCCATCATAAACATAAGCTGTTCCACCATAATTTCCATATCCCCAGACATCAATATCATCAGCGATAGGAGAATCGGTATAAATCTTAATATAAACACTTCCAATAGGATTTGAGAAATCATAAGGAATCAAAGTCCAATAAATCATTTGACTATCAGACAATTCAGCAACAAAGTTAGTAATAACATACTTTACAGTATATTTATGAGAACTATAGTCGCCAATTCCCCAACAAAGTTCAACTCCATTTGAAATTTTATTTATACCACATTTATTTGCCTTACTTGACAAAGAAGCAGAAGTGTTCCAAGAAGACAAAGTAGTATAAACTGTAGAACCTTCGCTAACAGAAAGATTCTTAATCTCAGAACGTCCTAAGTTGTAATAAGGATGATAAACCTCTGTACCCTGAGTAGGACGGCAATCCCAGACTTCAGTAACATGGGCATTACCAGAGCTATCAACATAAATGTCCATTGAAATCTTATCAATAGAACTTGCAAAAGCACATTTGCCAAGAGAAAACAAGACAAAAGCAAACAAAGTGATAAAAAAAGTTCTAAAAATCTTTTTCATCTAAAATCCCCTTTCATAAGTATAACACTTAAAATCTATAATCATTATTGCATAATGTAAAAAAATTATCAATAATAAAACTAAATTTGATAAAGAAAAAAATATATGTTAATATAAAATAGAGGAGAAGACAAATGGACGAGAAAATAAAATTTATGAAAGAAGCTCTAAAAGAGGCTCAAAAATCGTATAAAAAAGAAGAAATTCCAGTAGGAGCAATAATAGTAAAAGATGGCAAAATAATCGCAAGAGGGCATAACTTAAAAGAAACAAAAACAGACCCAACAAAACATGCAGAAATAATAGCAATACAGAAAGCGTGCAAAAAATTGCAAACATGGAGACTAACGGGATGTACTATGTATGTAACCCTAGAACCTTGTAGTATGTGTGCAGGAAGCCTAATACAATCTAGACTTGATAAAGTAGTAATAGGAACAATGGACGAAAAAACGGGAGCATGTGGCTCGGTATTAAACTTATTGGCAGATTATAAATTTAATCATACTGTGAAAATAGAAACAGGAATAATGCAAGAAGAATGTAAAACAATCTTGCAACAATTTTTTAAAGAACTAAGAGCAAAAAAATAACAGCTTATTAGTGCCAGAGTAAGAAAAAAATGCAAAAAAACATTTTAATTAAATATATTATTAAATAAAAATTAACTAATTAAATTTATAGCATAACTGTAAGAAAAAAGTCAATAGATAAAAACAAAAAGGTATAAAAATAATAAAAGTTAAAAATAATACAATCTTAGAAAGAGTAAGATTTACTTTTCTAAGATTTTTTATTTAATAATATATTTAATTAAAATTAAACGATAGTTGAATTATAAAAGAATTTGTTTTATAATAAAGACAAGCTAAAGTAAAAAAAGAAACGGAGGAAAAACAAATGTTAAAAAACAAAAACGCTATAACCTTAATTGCGCTAGTAGTAACAATAGTTGTGCTTTTAATTCTAGCAGGAGTAAGCATAAGTTTAATTCTAGACAATAATGGAATAATAGCAAAATCAAAAGATGCAAGACTAAAAAGCAGAACGGCACAAGTAGAAGACGAAGTAGGATTATGGAAGCAACAAAACTTCATAAACAAAGAATCAAACCAAAAACAAGAAGAGGCAGACGCAATATTAGAAAGCCTAATTTCAAGAAATCTTTTAAAAGAAGATGAAATAGACAGAGAACAAGAAATAATAACAATAAAGAAAAGTGATGGAAGCATATTAAAACAAATAAGCTACAGCCCAGTAACAATAAACATTAGCAAATATCCAGAAAGCAAAAATGCAGGGTCAGTGGTGTTAAAAGTAGACTCGGTAGAGGGAATCTCAATACCTACAATAAAAAACGAAGCTGAGATTGATGAGTATATAGCTTCGCTAGGAGAAACAGAAAAGAAAGAAATAATAAAAAATGGTTATATAAAACTTATAAATAAGCAAGACCCAACAGCAAATTGTACAACTTTTGAAGAGGCACTAGAGTGGGTAAAGAATACTCAAGGGCAAGAAATAACAGAAGCAGACTTTTGGACAATGATAGATACAGGAAAAGGAGGAATAGATGGTAGACTTTCATATGTACTAAAAAAAGTATTTGGTAATGAAGAAACAGAAACAATAGAAGGCTATACTGTAACAAATCCAGAAAATAAAATATCAAATGGATATGTAGCTACAGAAAATGGAACATATACATTTAAAATAAAAGATATTGTAACAGGGAAAACCTATACGAAGAAAGTAGAAGTAAACAATGTAGATGAGTCGATAAAAGACAAATACCAGGTTGTTAACTCTCCAAGTAAACATGTAATCACATTACAAAACAAAGAAACAAGTGAATTGGCAAATTTTTCAAAGGCATATATAATTGTAGAAGGGGAGCTAAAAGATATATCTAACATAATAAAAATAAACGAGAGCAAAAATTATAACTATATTTATAGTAATAATCTTCTAAATAGATTTAATGGTGGAGTTAATGGTGTAGAAAATGGAAAAGAATACGAATTTATATTTATTAATGACGAAGGTGCATGGAAAGGAAAAGCAGTCGTACAAAGGGAATTGATGTAAATACAAAGATTTTAGAAAAAATAAAAAGAAGAATCCGGTATTCTTCTTTTTATTTTTTCGATTCAATTATAATAGTAACAGGTCCATCATTTAAAAGAGATACTTTCATATCAGCACCAAAAACCCCAGTTTCAACAACTGAAATTTGTTTTCTACATTCCTCTACAAAGTACTCATATAAAGGAATAGCAACATCTGGCTTAGCAGCTTCTATAAAAGAAGGACGATTTCCTTCTCTGCAATTACCATATAGAGTAAACTGCGAAATAACTAAAAGCTCTCCATTAACATCTTTTAAAGATAAATTCATCTTATCGTTTTCATCAGAAAAAACTCTCAAGTTTACAACTTTTTTAACTAAATAATCCACATCTTGTTTAGTATCTGTGGAAGCAATTCCTAGCAAAACTAAAAAACCTGTATTTATTTTTCCATTAACATTACCATCAATTTTAACGCTTGCATTTTTAACTCTTTGAATAACAACTCTCATAACGTCCTCCTCAAATTTGATAATCACAATTATAGCACAAAGAAAAAGCAAAATCCACTAAAACATAAATTTGACATTTTCAATTCTTTTGGTATAATATGTGAATAGAATATACAAGGAGATGTATCGAAGTGGTCATAACGAGGCTGACTCGAAATCAGTTAGCCAGTGAAAGCTGGCCCGTGGGTTCGAATCCCACCATCTCCGCCAAAACAGACGCACAATCTATATAGTGGAGGAAAGATGAATACAAATATGAAAGATAAAATAAAGATGAGCATAGCCATAGCAGTTTTATCAATAATAATTGGCATAGTATTTATTATAGTTCTACAATATCAAATAGAAGGCGAAAAAAACATGCCATACAAGCTTTCAAAAATTACAGTAATAAGCACAGCAGAAGGAGTGCAAAATCAAGAGAACACAGAAGAAACCGCAAAATGGAACTTAAAAATAAACCAAAACAATGACATATATTTTTTTATAGATGAAAATGGAGAATATGCAAAAAACAAAATAATAGATTCTGTAACAATAAAAAATATACAAGTAACCAAAAGTCCTGCCAAAGGAAAAGTAAAAGCAATAATGCCAAGCAGTACAGAAGGCAGAACATTCACGGAAGACGAATCATATATAATAGAAGATAAATTAGAATATGTAGGTGGTAAGGCAAGCAGTTTAAAAACATTAGAAATAGGGAACAAAGGTGGTTCTGCGGCGATAAGAATTTCAAATACAGATATTGCGAAACTAGTGTCAGACACTGATGAAGAGATAGTTCATGATGGAAAGTTAATAACAAAAACAGGTGCAACACTAGAAGAAATAAAATTTAGAGTGTCATTTAATTTAGTGATAAAAATAGACAAAATAAATTATAAAGCCAGAATTGACCTAGACTTGCCATATGGAGATATCTGCAAAGATGGAAAAGCAAGCTATGAAATAACAGATATGCAAGATATTGTGTTTAAACGAGAAAATAATAACATATTCAAGCAAATATCTTGATAAAATAATAAAAATAGTATATAATGCAAAAGGTATGAGATATATCTAACTTTTGTATGGAAAGTATCTCGATAGAGAACTGCGAATCTTGTCAGGTCCGGAAGGAAGCAGCAATAAACAGAACTCCTCTATGTGGGATGCTCTCCATAGAGAAGTTAGAGGCTCATACTTTTTTAAAATATAAATAGTGGGGTGAAAAAGTTGGAATATACGGCTTTATATAGAAAATTTAGACCACTAACTTTTGATGAAATAGTTGGGCAAGAACATATTGTCAGAACATTAAAAAACGAGATTATTAATGGAAGAATTGGGCACGCGTATTTATTTAATGGAGGTAGAGGAACAGGAAAAACATCTGCTGCTAAAATTTTAGCAAGAGCAGTAAACTGTTTAAATCCTAAAGACGGAGAGCCTTGCAACGAATGTGAAATATGCAAAGCGGCATTAGATGGTTCATTAACAGATATAGTAGAAATGGATGCTGCATCAAACAATAGCGTAGAAGATGTTAGAGCAATAAGGGATGAAGTAAACTTCTTGCCAACAGTAGCAAAATATAGAGTATATATAATTGATGAGGTACATATGCTTTCTACAGGAGCTTTTAATGCTTTACTAAAAACATTAGAAGAGCCACCTGCACACGTTAAATTCATACTAGCAACAACAGAACCACAAAAGCTACCTGCAACAATACTTTCAAGATGTCAAAGATTTGACTTCAAAAAAATATCAAATGCAGACATAGAAAAAAGATTAAACTTTGTTTGTAAAGAAAGCAAAATAGATATTACAGACGAAGCAAAACAATTAATAGCTGTACTTGCAGAAGGTGCAATGAGAGATGCACTAAGTATTTTGGAAAGATGCTTGCAAGAAGAAGGAACGATTACAGATAGCGTTGTTAAAGAATTAGTAGGAATTCCAAAAACAGAGAGTGTAAATAAAATAGTAAAAAGCATATTAGAAAAAGATACTCAGACAGCACTTCAATCAATAGATGAAATAATAGCAGAAGGAAAAGACATAACAAATTTTCTATGGGAAATAATAAAATATGTAAAAGATATTTTGGTATATAAAGTAAATAACAAGCTAGAAATATACAATGAAGATGAAAAAGCAAAAATCAAAGAATTAGCAGATAGCACAGAAAAAGACAGATTAGTATCAATTATCTTCGAACTATCGAACTTAGAAAATGATATAAAATGGTCATCACAAAAGCTAATAATGTTTCAAGTTGCAATAATAAAACTTTGTAACGAAACATCTACCACACAAGCTACAAGTGGAACACCAACAATAAATTCTAAAGAAATAGAAGATCTACAATATAAAATGAATAGGTTGGAAAAAGAATTAACATTGATGAAAAATACAAAAACAGTTGTCAATAATTCTGTACAAAATGTGGAAAACAAAACTGTAAATCAACCAAAATTAGAATTTAAACCAGAAATAAAGAAGATAGATACAGTTAAGCTAGGTGAACCAGTAGAAAATTGGCCAAAGATAGTAGATCAAATTAAACAAGCAGGGAAAATTTCACTTTATACAAATTTATTAAACTCAACAGCTAACAAAATAAATGATATGACTGTTGGAATCAAATTTGAAAGAGGAATAACACCTTTTGGGAAAACAATACTAGAGCGTCCAGAGAATATGAACGAAATAGTAAGGCAAGTATCAATAGAAATGGCACAACCAATGAGAGTTGTATTGTTAGACAATAATGACACAATCGCATCATCATCAGATAAATTTAGTAATATTGCTAAAGATATTGATGCGCCAATAAATATAATAGAATAACAAGGAGGAATTTAAAATGTCAAAAAGAGGAGGATTCCCAGGAATGGGCGGAGGATTTGGAGGAATGAATCTAAATCAATTAATGAAAGAAGCTAAAAAAATGCAATCAGATATGGAAAAATCACAAGAAGAATTAGCAGAGAAAGAATTTGAAGCTTCAGCAGGTGGAGAGGCTGTAAAGGTAAAAGTTTCAGGAAGAAAAGAAATAAAAGAATTAAAAATAAAACCAGAAGTACTTGATCCAGAGGATGTAGAAATGTTAGAAGATTTAATTACAACTTGCGTAAACAACGCACTAAAACAAGTAGATGATGCTCAAGCAGCATCACTTGGAAAATACAACATACCAGGATTAATGTAGTAGGAGCAATATATGTCATATTATTCACCATCAATAGAAAAATTAATAGAAAGCTTTGAAAAGTTGCCAAGCATAGGCAATAAAACGGCTGCTAGACTAGCATTCTACATATTAAATGCAAGCGAAGAAGAAACAAACGAATTTATTTCAAACATACAAAATGCAAAGAAAAACTTAAAATATTGTTCAAAATGTTACAACATTTCAGACAGTGAAATATGTCCAATATGCAGTAATAAAGCAAGAGACGAATCTGTTATATGTGTTGTAGAAGATGTTAGAGATGTTGTAGCAATGGAAAAAACTCACGAATTTAAAGGAGTGTATCACGTTCTACACGGTTCGATTTCTCCAATGAATGGAGTTGGACCGGACGATATTAAAATTAAAGAACTACTAGCAAGACTAATGGACGGAAAAGTCAAAGAAGTAATCCTTGCTACAAACCCACGAGTAGAGGGTGAAGCAACGGCAATGTATATTTCAAAATTAGTAAAACCGCTAGGAGTAAAAGTAACAAGAATAGCACACGGAATTCCAGTTGGAGGCGACTTAGAGTACACAGATGAAGTAACTCTAAGCAGAGCTCTAGAAGGAAGAGTACAATTATAATAGCTGATGTAAATTATCTTACATCAGCTATTTTGGTATCTTTAAGAATAATGTCGCAAATATCTTTTGTGGAATGCTTTTTCGCCAAAAGCTTGGTGTTAAGCTTCATTTGACGAAGCTTTGACTTCTCTGACAACAACTCGGCAATAATACTTTCAAAATTGCTATCCTTTTTAAGCCAAATTGCTACACCAGAACTTTCCAAAAACTCAGCATTTTCTTCTTCTTGACCAGGAATAGGATTAATTAAAACCATTGGTAAACCTGAAGACAAGCTTTCTGTGGAAGTCAGCCCACCAGGTTTTGTGACAACCAAATCTGAAATACTCATAAGCTCTGGAACCTGATTCGTATAAGAAAGAACGGTTACGAAATCTTCTGCATGTTCCTGTTCTACTAAAGAATTAAATTCTTCTCTCATTTTTTCGTTTTTTCCGGAAATAGCTACAATTTGATAATTCCCAATATTATGAATAAATGCAGATAAAATCTTTATTGTTACGTCACGTCCTAATCCAAAAGCTCCTCCACCAAAGAACAAAATAACTTTTTTATCTGGGTCGAGACCAAAAGAATTCTTAATTTCTTCTTTGTTATAATGTAATAAAAATCTATAAGACAAAGGAATTCCAGTAGCAAAAACTTTGTCAGCACTAATTCCTATATTAATTAATTCTTGTCTTAGTTTTTCGTGAGAAACAAAGAAATAATCTACATAGTTAGCTCCAACCAACCATTGCTCATGAGGGGCAAAGTCTGTCAAAATTGTTGCAAGTTTGCAATCAATCAAAGCCTTTCTTTTAAGATAACTTACCATCTGACTAGCAAAAGGATGAGTAGAAATTATAATATCTGGCTGATATTCTTTAAGTAATTTCAATAACTTTTTTGCCATTAGATTGTTCGAGGTTGAGCTAATTCTAGCAAGAGGACCTTTACTTGAATGATTATAAAGATCTCCCCAAACCCATGGAAAACGTTTAGCCATTTCTTTATAAGCTGTTGTAGAAATAGCATTTATTGGTTTATTAACATATAACATACAATCAATCAACTTAGTTTCGCAATCGTGAAAATTTTCGTCAATACATTGTTTTATTGAATTTGCGGCAGATAAATGACCGCCACCAAAAGATGCATAAAATAACAAAATTTTTTTCATTTAAAAATTCGTTCCTTTCCAAAAATGTATTAAAAAGATTTTATCATAATATGAAAAAAAATAAAAGCAAAATGAATAAATTTAGAAAACTTACCAATAATATAAAAAACATGCATTTCGAAAGGAGAACAAAATGAAAAAGATAGCCAAAACGATTCTTTTGATATTTGCAATTTTAGGGATAATTTTAATAGGAAAATTAATTTCTGAAAATCTATTTACAGAAAAATCAGTGGCAGCAAGCGACTCTGGAACAACGTCAGATGTACAATTATTAGCAAGAGCGATAAACGGAGAAGCAAGAGGAGAACCATATGAGGGACAAGTAGCAGTTGGAGCGGTAATATTAAACAGAGTAAAAGCTCCTAACTTTCCAAACACAATATCAGGAGTCATATATCAGCCAGGAGCATTTACAGCAGTATCAGACGGACAAATAAATGTAGCTCTAGAAGATGAATCGACAGTAGTAAAAGCGGCGCGAGATGCACTAAACGGATGGGACCCCACAGGAGGAGCAATATATTACTTTAATCCGGACACAGCAACAAACAAGTGGATTTGGTCACGACCACACATCAAAACAATAGGGAAACACAGATTTTGTAAATAATGGAGGGATTTATTTTGAAAGACAATAAAAAATCAATAATAATAATTGCAATAATATTAGCAGTTGCAATTATAGGAGCAATAGGGTACTATGCATACCAACAAAATCGTAAATACAAGATAGCAACAGAAAATAATTATAACATGTCATTTTTTGAGCTAGTTGATTATGTGCAAAACGTTGAAACATACTTGGCGAAAGCGCTAATATCAACAACTCCTGAGCATGGAGCAGAAACATTAACAAACGTATGGAGAGAAGCGGGAATTGCGCAAACTTATCTGTCGCAATTACCAATAAGTAGTAATGAACTCGAAAAAACATCAAAATTTTTAAACCAAGTAAGCGATTACAGCTACGCGTTGTCTAGAAAAAATATAAAGGGAGAGAACCTAACACAAGAAGACTTTGACAACATAAAGCAATTACACACATATAGTGTAGAATTAGAAAATTCATTAAATCAGCTATCAGCAGATTTAAATGAAGGAAGAATAAAATGGGGAGAGCTAACCAGAAAAGGCAATAATGTATTTGCAACACAAGTTACAAACATCTCGCAAGACAGTTTCTCAAGCCTTGAAGAAAACTTCCATGAATACTCAGGTTTAATATATGATGGAGCGTTTTCAGAACACATGACATCAGTAGAAAAGAAAGGACTAACAGGGGATGATATTGACGAAGAAAAGGCTAAGAATATAGTAAAAGAATTCTACGGAGAAGACAAAATAGAAAATATTAACTTAAATGGATATTCAGAGAATGCAGAAATACCATCATTTGATTTCTCGGTAAAAATGAAAGACTCAGACATCACGGCAACAATATCAATAGCAAAAAAGGGTGGACATGTAATATTCGCAAACTATAACAAAACTGTAAACGCAGAGACGATATCACAAGAAAAAGCGGACGAAATAGGAAAACAATTCTTAGATGCGCATGGCTACAAAGATATGAAAGAAACTTATTATCTAAAACAAAATGGCGTTGTTACAATTAACTACGCATATTCTCAAACAGCCCAAAATGGCGAAAAAGTAGTAATATATCCAGACTTAATAAAATTAAAAGTAGCGTTGGATGATGGAAGCGTTTTAGGAATAGAAACAACAGGATATCTAAACTCTCATCATACAAGAGACATAGCAACAAACTTAATTACAAAAGAAGAAGCAAAAAAAGTCTTAAACAAACAATTAGAAATACAAAGTGAAAATTTGGCAATGATTCCAACAAAATGGAAAACAGAAATATTATGCTGGGAATTCAAAGGAAAAGTAGAAGATAACGAATTTTTAGTTTATATAAATGCTCAAACAGGAAAAGAGGAAGATATATTAGTAATTGTAAACACGCCAGATGGAACATTAACACATTAATGCAATAAACTTCTAGAATTTAAAAATAAAAAAAGCAAAAAATAATAACAATTAAATTTATAGGAGGACAGAAAAATGACAAAAAGAAAATTAATGTCTGAAAATTTAAAAGAAGAAATTGCAAAAGAATTAGGAGTATATGAACAAGTAAAACAAGACGGAAGCTGGGGAAATGTATCATCAAAAACTTGTGGTAATATGGTATCAAAAGCAATAGAAATGGCAAACAGAACAACAAACAAATAACAAAGAGAGGGTAAACCTCTCTTAATTTTATATCTAATTTTATTGCAAAATTTTTACAGTAGGAATATAATAATAAAAAAAGCTGGAGGGCAGACTATGAACACACAAATAACTGTAAAAGATATAATAGACATCACAATGGGAAAGTTGATATATGGCGATGAAAATGAAATATGCGAAAACTTCTCTAGAAATACTAAAGAAATAAATCAAGATGACATATTTGTAGGACTTAAAGGCGATAAATTTGATGGAAGCAAATTCTATGAAGACGCACTAAAAGCAGGAGCAAAAGGTTGTATAATTAACAAAGTAGAAGGACTAGAAATAAAGCACGTGCCAGGAAAATTCATAATACAAGTAGAAGACACAGTAAAAGCAATAGGCCAAATAGCAAAATTTAAAAGAGAAAAATATCATATACCAGTAATAGCAATAACTGGAAGCGTTGGAAAAACAAGCACAAAAGACATCATATATAGTGTGGTATCGCAAAAATACCATACACTCAAAACACAAGGCAATCTAAACAACCATATAGGTATGCCATTCACATTGCTAAGATTAAAAGACCATGAAGCACTAGTTGTAGAAATGGGAATGAATCATTTTGGAGAACTAAGCTATTTAACAAACATCGCACAACCAACAATTGCAGTAATCACAAATGTAGGAACGGCACATATAGGCAATCTGGGATCGAGAGAAAATATACTAAAAGCAAAACTAGAAATACTAGAAGGACTTCAAAAAGAAGGAACAGTCATCATAAACAATGACAATGACTTACTACATAAATGGCAATCGGAAAACGACCATTATAAGGTAATTACATATGGAATAGAAAATCCAAGTAATTACATGGCAACAGACATAGAATATACAGAAGCGGGAAGCAAATACAAAGTAAACCATAATGAAGAAATAGAAGTGCCTGTAAAGGGAGAAGCCTTTGTTTACAATAGTCTATCAGCTGTTTGCGTTGGAAAACTTTTAGGAATATCAGAACAAGACATAGCAAAAGGAATAAAAGAATTTGAGCTATCAGCAATGAGGCTAGATATACAAAAATCAGAATATGGTTATACAGTAATAAACGATTGCTACAATGCAAACTATGATTCTATGAAAGCAGCATTAGATTGTTTGAGCAAAATGCAAGGCGGAAGAAAAATAGCAATATTAGGAGACATGGGAGAGCTAGGAGAATATGCAACAGAATTACATCAAAAAGTAGGAAAAGTGGCAGCAGAAGACAATGTCGACATATTGATAACTGTCGGAACAGAAGCAAAACAAATAGCAGAAGCGGCAAAAGCAAACGGATTAGAAAAAATTTATTCATTTGATGAATTAAAAGACGCTATTGACAAAATAAAGAAAATACTTGCAGTTAATGACATAGTTCTTGTAAAAGCCTCTCATTACATGAACTTCGAAGAAATAGTAAAAGCTTTATAGAAAGGAAATAATAATTTGGAACTAATAGACACAATAAAAAAAGACTTAAAAGAAACTCTATCTGAGAGAAGATACATCCACTCGATTGGAGTAATGGAAATGTGTGCTAAGCTTGCGCAAATATATGGAGTAGATGTACAAAAAGCACAAATAGCAGGACTTCTTCACGACATTGCAAAAGAAATGCCAAAAGAAGAAATGTTTAAATATGTAGAAGAAAACAATATAGAAATAACAGAAATAGAAAAAATAAGCTATCAAATACTACACGGGAAAATAGGAGCAGATATTGCTAAAAAGAAATATGGACTAGATGAGCAAATACAAAATGCAATAAAATACCATACAACAACAAGCCCGGAAATGGACACATTAGCGAAAATAGTATATGTATCAGACAAAATAGAAATGAACAGAAAGTTAGAGGGATATGACTTGGAATATGAAAGAGAGCTTGCACAGAAAGACCTAGACAAAACAGTATTATATATAATAGATGCAAGCATCAAATCACTAGTAGAAAAAGGTAAATTAATAGAAAAAGAAGTTGACACAAGAAACTACTTAATACTCAAAAACCTAAATAGATAAAAACAGGGCTAGATTTTTGTAAAAAATCTAGCTTTTGTATTCCAATACAAAAAAGAATGTGATATAATACAAACACCATGATATTGGAGGATGTCAAATGATTTTCAAGGACTATTACAAAATACTAGGACTAGAATCGCCAAAAGCAACAATAGACGATATAAAAACAGCTTACAGAGAACAAGCAAAAAAATACCATCCAGATGTAAACGTAGGCAATAAAAATGCGGAAGAGCGATTCAAAGATATAAATGAAGCGTACAAAACATTAACAAATCAATCTACAAAAAGAAAATACGATAGAATGTGGAATGCTCATATAGGAAGACGCAAAAACAAAGCAAAACAAAACAAGGAACACAAAACCACACGCCAAGAGCTATTAAGTGTACTATTTGGGCTAAACACTAAAAAAGAAGAAACAGATTCGGAAAACAGTAAACGAAAACAAAAAACTCCTCAACAAGGAGAAAATGTAGAAACAGAAATTCAAATCTCTGTAATAGAAGGATTCTTTGGACTAACAAAATCTATTTCCTTAAGAACAGTAGAAGGAAAAATGAAAACCTTCAAAGTAACAATACCGGCAGGAATTAGAAACGGCGAGAAAATCAAACTTATGGGGCAAGGAAGACCAGGAAAAAATGGAGGAAAAAACGGAGATTTATTAATAAAGATAAATATGTCGGAAGATAAGGAGTATAAACTTGTTGGCTCAGACATATATACTACTGTAAACATATGCCCATGGGAAGCTGTGTTGGGAACAAAAATAAATGTAAATGCAATCGATGAAACAATAGGAGTATTTATACCACAAGGAATTCAAACAGACGAAGAAATTCAAATACCTGACAAAGGGTATAGGGATTCAAAAGGCGGTAGAGGAAAGTTCATAATTAGGGTTAGAATTATGATATCAAAAAATATTTCTGAAAAAGAAAAAGAACTGTACAAAGAAATAAAGAAGATATCAAAATTTAACCCAAGAGATATATAAGCAAGGTAACATAAATGTTGACATATTCTTATAAATGGTGTATAATATAAGAGTATGCGAAAGAAAAAATATGGAAAAGAAAACCATATTAGAAAGAGGTGCAAAATGAACCAAATATACGGTAAACATTTTAGTATAATGGACCCACAAAACGTAAGTACAGTAATCTATCAAATTAATAGAAATGATACTGATCCAAGATTTACGTTAGAACGCTTAAAAAGCAGAGAAGAAATAGTTGGCGAGAATAGGAAAAAAACATTCTTTGTTGATAAAACACAAGAAAATGGCAATCAATTAATAATCTTGTCTTTTGGAAAGGACAAGGTTGTGGTAAATAGTGGTGTGTTGAGCCAGGACGAAGTTAAAATTTCAAGAAAACCAACTCCAGCAAAATACAATACATTATATTCAGAAAAAGAAACAGAATATAAAGACATTAATTACACACCAAATCTACAAAGACCAATAACGATAATTGATCCAGAAACAACAGAAGAAATAAAACCAATATTATATTTTGATAAAGAAACAAATGAAGTAAAAGGAAAATGTAAGTTAAAACCATATAAATCTTATTTCGCATTTGAAATAAGACAAGATAATAATTAAGGGGGATAGGTAAATGAGTAATGAAGTCAAGGAACCGACAAATGGGGGTTCATTCAATTACACAAGCGACTTAAAAGTTAATGAGGAAAATAAAATTATTGGTGGAGAAGTAGCTTATACAATAAATGTTGCTAATAACCCACTAGCACAAGAAAATGAAATAGTTGGAGAAAACCCAGTACTATTAAAATTAGTACAAGAAAGAGAACAAGACGAAAGATAATACACAAGAAAAGGTGATTATATATGGGAAATAAAATAGCGAGAGCATTTAGAGAAAATAAAAAGTTTGTAATACTATTTCTAGTACTTTGGATAGTTCTAGAAATAGTATTAATTGCGCCTATAGCAGTAACAGTAGCTGAAAGCAAAAACATGGACCAATTCATAGCAAACATAATAAACGAAATATCTAGCTTGAAATCAATAACAAAAGTACTACAAACAAATATAATACCAACTTTTGGAAAAGCAACACTATGGTTCACAATAATATTTACACTATGTTTCTTAATAGGTGTATTTAGATCAAAATCAAAAAATAAATTTAAAGATGTGGAAAGTGGTTCAAGTGATTGGAGCCAAGGTGGAGAACAATACAAAATATTAAGTAGAAACAAAGGTATTATATTAGCTGAAAATAATTACTTGCCATTAGACAAAATGGGTAACGTAAACGTACTAGTAGTCGGAGGTTCAGGTTCTGGTAAATCGGCTTGCTATTCAAAACCAAATGCATATCAAATGCTAGGTTCATACGTATTTACAGATCCAAAAGGCGAATTATATGATGACACAGCAGGATATTTAAAAGAGCATGGATACGACATAAAAGTACTAAACTTAGTAAATCCAGCTAACAGTGACGGGTATAACCCATTAATGCATATAACAAGTGAAGTAGACGTAGACGTTATTGCACACACAATAGTAAAAGGACAAGAAGCAGAAGGAAAAAGTTCAGACCCATTCTGGGACGACAACGCTGAAATGTTACTAAAAGCATTAATATACTACTTAATAGCAACAAGACCAGAAGAAGAAAGAAACTTAGCATCTTGTGCAGAACTTGTAAGGGCAGCAAACAACAATAATGGAACTAGTTTATTATCAGAACTAATGAGCGAATTACCATTTGACCATCCAGCAAGAACAAACTTCAAATCTATCGAAATAGCATCAGAAAAAACATACAGCTCAATACTAAGTACATTGCAATCTAAGCTAGGAAAATTCGATTCTAAAGAGATAGCAGAAGTAACGTCAACAAACACGATAAACTTTGAAGATATAGCAAATCACAAGACAGCATTATATGTAATATCATCAGATACACACACGGCATATAACTTCTTATTAACAATATTCTTTGCGCAAATGATACAACAACTATACAACTATGCAGACGAAAACGGCGGAAAGCTAAAAACACGTACATACTTCATACTAGACGAGTTTGCAAATATTGGACAAATACCAGACTTCGATAAAAAAATATCGACAAGTAGAAGTAGAGGAATATCATTTAGTGTAATATTACAAAACCTAGACCAGTTAGAAGCAGTATATGAGAAATCATATGAAACAATCATGGGTAACTGTGATACTCATGTATTCTTAGGAAGTAACTCATTTAAAACAGTAGAATATTTCTCTAAACAATTAGGGGAAACAACAATAGTAAGAGATACAAAATCAACAAACAGAGATAAGAATTACTATAAACAAGGTTACAGTACATCTGACCAGGTAATGGGAAGAGCTTTAATGACTCCAGACGAGTTAAGAAGAATGGATAATGACTTATGTATAATCTTTGAAAAAGGATTGAAACCAATAAAGGCAAAGAAATTCTATTATTTTAGAAAACCTATGATAAAAGAATTCCAAAAATATGCAATAAGCCATAACAACTTTGACTCAGGAGTAAGAGGAGAATGGAGAAAATTCAATCCAATGAACCCTTATGTAGAAAACAAGGGACAAACACAAAATCAAGATTTAAAAATAGAATCATTGGACGACTTATTTGAAGAAGAACCAAAATCTGATTCAAAACCAACTTCAATAGTTGAGAAAAAAGAACCAATGGCAAAGCAAGTTGAAGAAATTCCAACACTTCCAATGGAAGAAGAAACACCACAACAAGAAGAATTATTTTCAATAGACTTGCAAAAAGAATTGGAAGCAAAATTTGATGAACTGTTTGGCCCAGTAGATAATAACAATAATAATTAAATCAAACCAGCATTTAAAATGCTGGTTTTTGTAATGTACTTGGAAATATCAGGACTGAATACTTTTTATGATAGTATAAAAATATTTCTGTTAATAGGAAACAAACGTTCTAAAAACTATTGACTTGAGATAGAAACTATGATATAAATTTATAAGAAAAGAGAGTGATAAGATGAAATTTATACATATGGCAGATATGCACTTTGATGCACCATTTGTAACATTAGCTGGAAAAGGAAATCTAGCTACAGAGAGAAGATTAGAACAAAGAAATGTAATGAAACAAATAGTGGAATATATTAAACAAAATAATATTCCATATTTATTTATTGCGGGAGATTTATATGAGCAAGAATACATAAAAAAAGCAACAATAGAATATATAAATAATTTGTTTAAAGAAATACCAAATACAAAAATATTTATAACACCAGGAAATCATGATCCAAACATAAAAAACTCATTTTATCAACAGTTTAAATGGAATGAAAATGTACATATATTTACAAACAAAATTGAAAGAATAGAATGTGATGGAGTAGATATTTATGGTTATGGGTTTAACGATTTTCAGATGGAGAGACCTAAACAAGATATCGAGATAAAAGATAAAAATAAAATAAATATTTTTATAACACATAGTAGTTTAGATGGAGAAAAAGAATATATAAAATATAATCCGTTTGCTACTAGTGAACTAAAAAAATTGGATTTCGATTATGTTGCACTAGGACATATTCATAAAAAAAGCTATAATGACTACAAAAATCAGAACATAGTATACCCTGGATCAACAGTGTCTTTAGGATTTGATGAACTTGGAGAAAGAGGAATAATAGAGGGAGAAATATCAGAACAAAAAGAATTAAAGCTAAAGTTTATTCCTGTAAAAGAAAAAACATTCGAGGAAAAAGAAATTGATATAAGCTTATTAAATTCAGAAGAAGATCTAATAGAAAAAATAAGAGAAGAAAATTTAGAAGAAAATAAGTTTTATAAAATAATACTTACAGGCAAAAGAAACTTTGATTTTGACGAATCAAAAATATTAGACATATTAAATATACAAAATATAATCAAAATAAGAAATCAAACACAAATAAAATATGACATAGAAGAAACAGCCAAACAAATAAGTCTAAAAGGACTATTTGCAAAACAAATACTAGACCAAACTAATCAAGCAAATGATGAAGAAAAACAAAAATTGTTGGAAGCATTTGAAATAGGTATGGATATATTAAATAAGAGGTGAATCTATTGAGAATAGATAATTTAAAAATAAATGCATATGGTAACATAAAGAACAAAGACATTAGCTTAAATAAAGGAATAAATATTATACATGGAGCAAATGAAAGTGGAAAATCAACGTTATTAAGCTACATTGTTAATAGTTTTTATGGAATATCAAAAACAAAAGATGGAAGAGAAATGTCGGACTACGAAAAATACAAACCTTGGGAAGGTAGTGAATTCTCTGGAAGAATAAAATACACATTAAATGATAATTCACAGTATGAAATATTTAGAGATTTTACTAAAAAGAATCCTAAAATATATAATGAAAGACTAGAAGATATTACAGATAATTTTGAAATCGATAAAAAAGATGGAAGCAAATTTTTCGTAGAGCAGACAGGAGTTGATAAACAAACATATTTATCAACAGTTGTTTCTATGCAACAAGAAGTAAGATTGGAAGAAAAAGAGCAAAATCTTCTTATACAAAAAATAGCTAACCTAGCAGGAACAGGAGAGGACAATGTATCCTACAAAAAAGCTTTAGGAAAGCTACAAGACAAAATAAGAGATGAAATAGGAACAAATAAAACAACTCAAAAACCAATAAATATAATAGAAAAAGAGATAGAAGAAATAAACAGAAAAATAGAAGAAATTAGACCATACAAAGACAAAAAGTATGGAATAGATGCTGAAAAAGAAGAACTAAAAGATCAGATAAAAGAGTTAGAAATAGAAAGAAAAATCTTACAAGAATTAAGAGAAAATGAATTAATAGAAAACGAAAACAAGAAAGAAATTCAAATAAAAGAAAACAACATAAAAGAAAATGCTTCAAAAGTATTAACATTAAAAAATAAAATGAAAGAATTAGGAGATATCGAAAAAAGTGTTGGCGAAAATGTTAGTAAGCTACAATCAGAAATAGAGAGTAAAAAACAAAACCAAGAAGAAAACAAAGAAGTAAAAAGCACTTCTAAAAAATCAATATACTTAGTAATAGCAGTTGCTTTAATAATAGTAGCAGTAGTGTTTGCTGTAATAGTAAAAAATTACGTATTAGCAGGAATTCCATTAGTACTGTCTATAGTAGATGTTATAATATTAGCAATTACTCAAAACAAAAAGAAAAGGGAGATTCAAGAACAAAAAAATAAACAAGAGGAAAACAGAATTAAAATAGCACAGGAGATAGAAAATTTAACAAAAGAACTACAAGACAAAGAAGAAGAAAAAAGAGACTTAGACAGTCAAATATCAATGATAAAAGGACAATTATTATTACTTGAAAATAACAATGAACAAATATCAGCACAAGTAAATAAAATAAAAACAGATTTATTAAATACTCAAAATCAAGACAAAAATCAGATAATAACAAAATATAAAACTGAGATACCAATAGAAAAGATAAACAGTATTATAGAAAGCAATAATTTGCACTCATTAGAAGAACAACTAAACACAAATAAAATAAAGTTAACAGGCTTAGAAATAGAAGAAAACACAATATTACCACAGTTAGACAACTTAGTAAACTTAGAAGAAAGATTAGAAGCAGATAGGCAAAAAAAGACAGAACTATTGCAAAAAGAAGAAGTAATAAACTTAGCAATAGAGAATCTAAACAAAGCATATGAAGAAATGAAGACAACAATAACCCCTAAATTTACAAACAACCTTTCAGAGGGAATAAAAGAGATAACAAACAATAAATACGAAAAAGTTGCAATAAATGATGAAAATGGTATGATAATTGAAAATGCAAGAGGTGAATACATAGAAGCAAATAAGCTAAGTACAGGAACAATTGACCAGTTATATTTAGCTCTAAGACTATCTATGATAAAAGATTTATCAAAAGAGACTCTTCCAATAATACTAGACGAAACATTTGCATACTTTGACAATGCAAGATTAGAAAAGATAATTCAATATTTAAATGAAAAAGCAAAAGAACATCAAACAATAATATTTACTTGTACAAACAGAGAAAAAGAAATACTAGACAACTTAAAAATAGAATACAATTACATAGAATTATAAGAAAGGACATAAAATGAAAATAAATGTAGTAATGGTCGAGCCAGAAATACCACAAAATACAGGCAATATAGCAAGAACTTGTGCTGCAATAGGAGCAAAGCTTCATTTAGTATATCCATTAGGATTTGAAATAAATGATAAGCATCTAAAAAGAGCAGGATTAGATTATTGGGATAAACTAGAAATAGAAGAACACGACTCATTAAAGAGTTTTTTAGAAAAATACAAACCAGAAGAACACAATATGTTCTTTGCTTCAACAAAATCTAAAAGATGCTACTCAGATGTAGATTACAGTAAAATGGAAGAAGTATTTGTATTATTTGGAAAAGAAACAAAAGGACTACCAGAAGACTTACTTCAAAAATATATGAACAAAGATATAAGGATACCAATGAGAGAAACACTACGTTCTTTGAATTTATCAAATTCAGTAGCAATAATCGTATACGAAATACTAAGACAAGTAAACTTTGACGGCTTACAAGAAATTAGCCAGTACTTTGAATAAAAGGAGAAAATAAATGGAAAAAAGGGATCTGTATGACATAAACAGAAGACTAACTGGGGAAACAATATACAAAGGAGAAGAAATACCAGAGGGTTCATACATCACAGTAGTCTTAGTATACATACAAAACTCAGAAGGGAAATTTCTATTCCAAAAGCGTAGCAAAAGAAAAAACGGTTTATGGGCAACAACAGGAGGACATCCAAAATCAGGAGAAGATAGCTTACAAGGGATTATAACAGAAACAAAAGAAGAAATAGGAATAGACCTAGATCCAAATAAAATAGTAAAATATTATAGTGGAAGAGAAGACAACGCAAGAGTATTTTGGGACGATTATTATGTAAAAATGGACATACCGAACATAGAAAAATTAGAACTTCAAGAATCTGAAGTTGAACAAGTTCAATGGTTTACAGCAGAAGAAGCAAAACAATTAAATGAAGAGGAAAATTTTTTCAAAAATCATTATGAAGAATTTATAATATTACAAAATTGGTTAAAAAGCAATCAAAACCAAAAGTAGTTGATAAAAACAAAAAAATATGTTAAAATAAAAGAGTAGTATTTCAATTCGTCCATTCGCGATATACTATAAAAATTTAAATAAAGAGAGTTTAAGAATCTTTCTTTATGAATGGCAAAAAATTTAACCATAGCAAAATTATGGTTGTTTTTGCTTGTTCATAGAAGGGAGGTTCTTTTTGATTTACAACCAAATATAAAAATAAAGGAGAAAATAAAATGCAAGAAAATGAATTAAAATATTATGAAAAAACAAAAAACTGGGATTTCAGTTATATCAAACGTAAGACAGAAAAATTAACAGATTGGGATTTCTATGAAAAAATCAAAGAAAACACAACAAGAAAATCACTATGCTTAGATATAGGAACAGGAGGAGGAGAAAGAGTATTAAAGAAATATCCAGAAGTAGGAATGATAATCGCAACAGACTTTTCAAAAGAAATGTTAAAAACAGCAAAAGAAAATCAAAAACAATATCCAGAAAAAAGAGTGAAATTTACTTATATGGACAGTAGAGAAATGAAATTTCCTAAAGAAACATTTGATTTAATATCAGCAAGGCATACGGTAATAAATGCAGAACAAATCTACGAATGTTTAGTAAAAGGTGGCAAGCTAATAATAGAAGGAATAGACAAAGAAGACTGCCAAGAAATAAAAGAGATATTTAAAAGAGGTCAAGCATATAATGACAAAATAGCAATATCAGAGCAAGATTATTTAGATTTAGTAAAAGCAGGATTTAAAAAAATAGAAAGAGTACAAATAGTGGAAAATGAATACTATAATACAGAACAAGACTTAATGGCGTTATTATTAAAAGTACCAATAATAGACGATTTTTCAGAAATAAACAATGAAAAATTTAAACATAGAACAATAATCGAAAAAGATTTATTTGATGAATATGTAAGAAAATATAAAACTGAAAAAGGGATACTATTAAAAAGAAGATTATACGGAATAATAGCAGAAAAATAAAATGAAACTATATAACAAAATCCTAAAAAGTGAATAAAAATATAGAAAAATCCACAAAATGTGATATAATTGTGGAAAAAGGAGGGCAAAAAATGTCAAACTTAATAGAATTAGAAGCAGGTTATAAATTAACCGATTTTGAAAATATTTTAAAGAAGATAAAAGAATATGATTACAAACTTAATTACAGAGTAACAGAACAAGATACATACTATACAGACAAGGATTTAGAATTTATAAAAAATAGAATTTGTTTGCGTACAAGAAAAGTAAACAACGAAAGTTTAGAATTGACATTTAAGCCAAGAAGTGATGCCAATACAGAGAAATATGGAAAAAAAGAAGTAAATATTCAACTGAAAGTCGAAGATCTAGAAGATATAAAATTTATAATAAAAAGTCTTGGTTATGATGAATATGTTTCGTTTATTAAACATAGAACCGTATATAGCAAAGAAGAGTTTGGCTTTGAACATAATATAATGTTAGATGAAATTGAAGGCGTTGGCTATTTTGCAGAGCTAGAACTTATTTCACATAATGAAACAGAAAAAGAGCAATTACATGCTGAGTTAGAGAATTATATAAAAAGATTTGAATGCGAAAATTTAGAGAAGAAAGATCAACCATATAGAGATATAGTTCGTGAAGCACAAAACAAGAAAAAATAGTAGGAGGAGCAAAATGAAAATATCAACAAAAGGAAGATATGCACTAAGGATAATGGTAGATTTAGCAATTAACGGAAATGGACAATTTATATCATTAAAAAACATATCAAACATGCCAGCAAGAGTAAAATGCGCATTACTGGCATGCACACAATAGAAGAAATGATATAAAAAGATTGAATTCTTTAGGAAGAAGGTGTCGATAAAAAGTGGACACTAAAAAAAGATACTAAGGGAGCCCTAGTTGAATACAATATTCAACTAGGGATTTATCATTAGTGCATATCTTGGTCTATCTTATTATTAGCTATTACTATATCGTTAAAACTATGTTATAATTAGGTATATCAAAATCAATATACATTTATTATTTTATACAATGTGAATTAGAGACTTCTAATGTTACACATAAACTAAATGAAAGGAGGTAAAAATGCAAGATATAAAAACTTTAAAGTATCCTTTAAGATGGCTATTTCAAATATTTTTAATTTTGCTTATTGTTATATTTTCAATTCAATTTTTAAATGGAACTATTAAATGGGAAGATTCAAACAACAATTATTCCTTATATTTTGTATTAATTTGCTTTATTGAATTAATGACAATAATTTATTTGTTTAGAAATAAAACTTATTTTGCTATAGATAAAGGAGAAGAAAAATACATAATAAATAGATCGAAACTAAATAGTAAGGAATTCGACGAAGATACCCAAAGATACGTTAGAGATCATTATCTGTATGGTAATAGAACAATTGATTTTTTGGATGCAATAGATATTTTGCTTTCTCTACCATCAAATAAAGAAATACAAAAAGCAGTAAAAGAAAAGGTTTTAACTTATCCCAAATATCAAATTAAAACAGTTTCAAAAATATTTACATTCTTAGGCATGAAATATTATAGATTGGATCTAAAAAATGGAAAAAAGAAATATTTATTAGTGTTTAATAACTTATAGAACTGAAAAAAAGGAAAAAGTAATTATACGTTACAATTTCTTAATAATTTAATACAACAAAAAAAGATAAATGTAAACACTTTTGGGTGTTTACATTTATCTTATAACTTTACCCTTTCGGATTCAATATATACTAATTATTTAAATCAAAAACAGTACCTTGTGGTCCAACAACACGCACAATGCCAGCATTGCGAATCATACGCTCACAAATAGGACAAGGAAAACACTTAGACATAGAAAACTCTTTAACAGAGTCACCTTGGACACTTATTTCATCACCATTAAGATACAATGTTGCACCTATAGTCCCAGTACGTGAAGCAGAAAGAAGAGCATTTTGCTCAGCATGAACAGCAGGACAATCTCCATAATCTCCTGAATTATGAGCCTTATGCTTTCTAGGACATTCCTCATAAATATCACAGCAATTTGCATCGCCACGAGCAGAACCATTATAACCAGTAGCTACAATCTCATCGTGATTAACAACAACAGCACCATAATGTCTACGAAGACAAGTACTACGCTTAGACACAACATGAGCAATCTCTAAATAATAATCATCTTTACTAATTCTCTTCATAATAAAATCTCCTTATAATTAATAAAAACATTATAACAGAAAAAACAAAAAAAGAAAATCCCCAAACACTAGATATTACAAAGAGGATGTGGTAAAATAACTAAAAATAGTTGTAGGGAGAAAAAAATTGAATAAAAGTCAAGAAAACATAATCGACACACTCACAGATAAAACAATACAAATATTTAATTTGAAGGAAAAAGAAGAATACATAAAAGAAGTAGCAACACTAGAACATGAAGAATGGGCAGAAAATCCAGAAGAGAACAAAAAAGAAAGAATAGAAAGAAAAACAAACAAAATCAAAAACAATTTGAGCAACAAAGATTTTGGTAAATTGATACTATTAAAAAATGAAGATCTAGTTGGTTTTATTTCAATATTTCCAAACGACTGTGACGAATGTCCAGAACTTACCCCATGGTATGCAACAATGTACATCAAGAAAAAATACAGAGGAAAAGGATATTCGAAAATACTAAATGAATCGATACTAAACGAAGCAAAAAAGCGAGGATATAAAGAAATATTTTTAAAAACAGAATTAAGCAACTACTACGAAAAATTTGGGGCAATATACATAAGAAAATTAAAAACCGGAGAAAAACTATACAAAATAGAATTGTGAAAGGAGAAAATTATGGAGACACAAAGAAACGAAATAACTGTAAAGATAAATGCAACAATGGAAGAAATTCACAAAATAATAAAAGAAAAAGAATATGAAGAAATAGACAAATTTTCACTAAACGACACATACTTTATACTAGAAAATCTTGACATAGAAAAAATAAGCACAAGAGAGATATTAGCAAAAGCACTAATAATCAGAAGGATAAAAAGAGGTGAAAAAATAATAAAACAAATAACATTCAAAATTAAAAACATTGACTCAAAAGGAAACATACTAAGCCAGAAGTCAATCAACTGTGAAATAAAAAGTATAGAAGACGCAAAAAAACTACTACAAGCAATAGGATATAGAGAAATAATGAATATAAAAGAAAACGATACCGAATATAGAAAAAACGGCTTTCAACTGGCAATAAAAGATATAATTAACGGAGACAAACTGATAGAAATAGAAGAAAATGAAAAATATGACACAATAGAAAAAATAATAAAAGAACTGGAAAAGCAAAATATACCAATCTTTACAGACAACTACTTTGTAAAAAAAGCTGAGATAGAGCTAAACAAAATACTAAACAGAAAATAGGAGAAAGCAATGAAAATATTAATAGGAACAAGAAATCAAGGAAAAATAGAAGGCGCAAAACAAGCATTTGAAAAATTTTACACAAATGTAGAAATGATAGGAATACCAGTAGACTCAGATGTTAGTGACGAACCTGTAAACGACGAAATATATCAAGGAGCAAGCAACAGAGTAAACAATCTAATAAAATACGCAAAAGAAAACAACATAGATGCAGACTTTTTTATAGGAGTAGAATCAGGAATAACAGACAAACTAGGAAAGTGGTGCATCATACAAATCGCCGTAATAAAAGACAAAAACGGTTATGAAAGCTTTGGAACAGGACCAGCATTTCCAGTACCAGAAAAATATGTAGACGAAATAATAAACACCGATCTAGCAATCGTAATGGACAAAATATTCAATGGAAACGGACTAAAAAACGAAAAAGGCGGAATAGCACACCTTACAAATGATGTGATAACACGCTATGACTTAACAAGAGAATCATTTATAATGGCACTAACGCAATTTATAAACGGAGACACTTGGAGAGATTAGAAATATATAAAGAAATAAAAAAATAAAATTCCTAAAGTAGCAATATATAAAAATAAAAGAAAATTAAAATACACCTCCAAATGCTAGATAAAAAATCTAATATTTGGAGGTGTATTTTATATGTTTTTTTCACCTAAATCCTGAAAAAATCTTAACAAATAACCATCAGGATCTTGAATTAAAAACTCTTTATTTCCTAGCAACTTACCATCCTGCCTATACCAATTCTCTTCGATATCAAAAGATATCTCGTATTCAGAATCTTTGAAATTATCATATATTTCAGACAAGTTATCTACCTCTAACTGAAAATTAATCCCATTACCAAAAGGGTAAACAAGAGGAGCAACACTCCATTTATCATCTGCAGAAACTTGCTGAAGCATAAACTGAATCTCCCCAAGAGAAATAAAAGCAAAATTATCCTCAGGTCTATCATATTCAACTACAAAACCAGCAGTCTTATAAAAAGCTAAACTCTTATCTAAATTAGTTACAGACAATTCAGGTATCATTTTATCCAATACATAAAAAACTCCTTATAAAAATTATATACTATATTGTAACATAAGAAAAAACAAAGTACAAATTCGTGCCTTGCAATAAAAAGTATGATATAATTTAGAAGGCAAACATTTGCCGATTTGATAAAAAAGAGGAGTTAAATAAAATGATTGTTGAATATGACCCAAAATATGATGAACAAATTAAAGACCTATTAGTAGAATTACAAAGCTATCTAATAGACATTGACGACTGGCATACACAAATAATGTTACCAGAATACAGAGAAAAAACTTTCGAAATGGATATAAAGAAAGTTAAAGAACAAAACGGCAAAATATTTGTGTCTGTTGAAAATGGAATCGTTAATGGAGTAATCATAGGAGTTGTCAACGAAAAAGATGAAATTGATAAACTAACCAACGATTGTGCAAAAACAGGCGATGTTTTAGAGTTAATTGTTAGCAAAAAAGATCGAGGAAAAGGTACAGGCAAAAAACTACTAGAAAAAATAGAAGAATATTTTAAACAAATCAATTGCGCTAGAATAAACATAGAAGTATTTGGACCAAACAAGAGAGGTTTGGAATTCTATGAGAAAAATGACTATATAGTTAGAGATATCATAGTATCGAAGAGGTTGGGAGAATAGAGAGAAATGATAAAAAATATGAATAAAAGTTGCGAAAACTAAAAATTATATAATTAATTAACATTTCGATATAAAAAGAACTCATAACCCAAATACCAAGGATTTGACACTAGAATCTGTAACCACAATAAAATGAATCATTTGTTAGATTTTGGCAAGTGCTTTTTTTTCTTGTGTTTTAAAGTGAAAATGTCACACTTTGGTCACAGTTAGGGAGAGGGGCGACTTGAACTAGACAAGTATTGACAGGAAATAGCTTTAACTAATTGATATAATGTGATATAATTTATTAAAATAATATATATACACATGATTGAAATAAAATAGGAGAAAGAAATGAATAAAGTTTTTATTAGTGGAACTGCAGTTGGAAATGAACTAAAATTGTGCAAACCATGCTTGCTAGACTTTTCATGGCTGATTAAAAAGCCTGATACTTTGATATGGGCGGATAAAATAGTAATAACAAAAAAAGCTTTAGATATGTATTTATCTAAGAATAATACTAAAACAGAAAAGACTATAAAATTAATATTAGAAATAGCAAAAGATAATAATATATTAGAAATAATAGAAATCAATGAAAAACTAAAAAAAAGTGCAGAACCATATTTGGAAAAAGGTGTTGAAGACTTTAAAATGTTAAGGAAAACATTTCCAATAAAGGATAGCAGTATAAAAAAAGACAATGTAGTAGAAGAAATTAATATAGGAAATGAATATTATTGTTTGCCATATGTTACATCATTATATACACAGATAGGGATTGCAAATGAAATTGGTGCTAATTGCTTATTTGGAGAAAGAGATTATACATATTTAAAACATATAAGCAAAGTAGACAAAGCAAGAATATTTAATGAAGTTTTTAGTATATATTTTCCATGTGAATTAATACATAGTTATGCATTTGAAGAAGAAAATAGATGTCAAGAATGTTCTAGGGTGAAACTATGTAAAGATAGCTATTTAAAAGAAACGGAAAATAACATGCTTAAGATTTTAAAATGGAGAGATTATGATGAAATATGTATGGCAAAGAACGAAATAGATAAAATAATAAAGTTGAAAGAAAAGTCAAATGATAGTTATGATGTTGAAGAAATAAAAAAGAAATTTATAGAGAAACAAAAAAAGATTAATAGAAATATTAAAAGAGTTTTTCCAAAAATAAAAAGATGGACTAATTTAGCGACAGTTATATCTACTCCCGCTACAATATATTCAGCAGCAAATAGCAATATGACAGCAACTATACTTTCTGCTAGTATCGGAGGAGTATCAAAGGCAATAGAAGAAGGATTAAAATATTATGAAAATAAAAATAATTGGGTTAGTTTTATAAATAAAGAATATAAAACATAAGAGATGTATTTATGAAAGTATTAACTATAAAACAGCCATGGGCAACACTAATAATGCAAAAAGACAAAAGATTTGAATTTAGAAGTTGGAGAACAAAATATAGAGGAGATTTATTAATACATGCAGGAAAAGGAATAGATAAAGAAGCAATGAAAAGATTATCAAACTATATACCAGAAGTTTTACCAACAGGAAAAATACTAGGAAAAGTAACATTGGTAGATTGTGTGAAAATGTCACTAGAATTTAAATAGAAGTTACTAAAAGAAAATAAGGAAATATACACAGATAGATTTTTTAAAGAAAATTACGGTTGGCAGCTAGAAAATGTAGAACTATTCAATGAACCAATAGAAGCAAAAGGAAAACTTGGTTTGTGGGAGTATGAATATAAAGGAGAATAATAGTTACAAAAAAGTAACTATTATTTTATTTTACAAAAGAACAGTAAAAAATTAAAAAAACGACAAGTTTCGACAAACTTTGCAAATATAAAGTAGTAGAATTAAAGCAAACAGAAAAGAAGGAGAAAAAATGAAAAATACATATAATCCACCATCACAAGAGATATTATGCTGTAGCGAAGAGAAAATCGAATGTACAGAGGAACAAGAAAATGCAAAGATGATTCAAGAAACATTATGTGGCTTCGATGCAATAGTGGAAGTCGAAAATGTAATAGTTGGAAATTTAATAACAAGATATTATATAAAACCTAAAGGAGATACAACAGTAAAAGAGATAAAAAGTTTAGTACAAGAATTACAATATGTACTAGGAGTTGAAAATATTAAACTTAGTGTAATTGGCGAGAAGCAAGTAATAGCTCTAGACATACCAAATCAAAATTCTACAAAATTAAAAATAGGAAACCTAATGCAAAGTGAGAACATAAAAGAAAAGAAGATACCATTAATACTGGGAAAGGACTTAAACGGAGAAAATGTAGTAGAAGACTTAGTAAAACTTCCGAATCTACTAATAACTGGAACAACAGGAACCGGAAAAAGTAACTTGCTAAGTACATTTGTAATAGATATGATCTATCAGACAACCCCAGAAGAGTTAAGGATAATTTTAATAGACACAAGAACAACTAACTTTTTAAGATTCAAAGATATACCAAATTTACTAATTCCAACGGTAACGGATTCTAGAGAAGCAATTCGAACAATAAAATGGCTAATTGAAGAGAGCTACAAAAGAAATATCTTATTTGCAGAGAACAAGGTAGATGATTTTGAAGACTATAACAAAATAGCTCAAAATAAGATTGCAAGAATTGTGGTAATAATAGAAGATCTGTGCGATTTAATGATGTATGATAAAAAAGAAACGGAAGATAATCTATATGTGCTAATAAATATTGCTCGAAAAGTAGGAATAAACATAATTATTTCAACATATAGAGCTTCTACAGATATAATTACGGGAAGAATAAAAGCAAATATTCCAGCAAGAATCACATTTAAAACAGCATCTAAGGTAGATTCTGTAACAATAATTGATATGGCAGGAGCAGAAAATCTATTAAAAAATGGAGATATATTATTTATAAAAACCGAAGAAAGAAGACCAAAAAGAATACAAGTTCCATACATAAGCGATGAAGAAATAAATAAAGTTATTGAAGAAGTAAAAAACAATAATGACAAAGCAGAAATAAACAAAGAAATTGAACAATATATAAATGATAAACCAAAAGATATAGACAATTATGATATAAACGGTGAAAAAGATCCTCTATTAGAAGAAGCAATAGAAACAGTGATAACTACAGGGCAGACGTCTACTTCATTTATCCAACAAAGATTTAAAGTCGGTTACGCAAGAGCAGGAAGAATAATAGACCAAATGGAAGAAAAAGGCATAATATCAGAGTACAATGAAGGCATGCCAAGAGAAGTATTAGCAACGAAAGATTTTGACGACACAGAAAAACAGTCAAGAATAACAGAACAAGAAGAAATAATACTAGAAGAATTGAAAGATAAAAATGATAAGGAAGAAAACAATTACGAAATAAAAAATATACTAAAACAGTGGTGGTTTTGGGTACTAATAATACTATTGTATATAATATTGAAAAATTTATAAAAAGGAGAAAAACATGAAAAAACGGACTAAAAAAAGTAGCAACAATCATATTAATACTGGGAACATTATTCATTAATAGTGGCACATATGCACACTCAGGAAGAACAGATTCAAACGGCGGACATAGAGACAATAATAATAAAAGTGGTCTCGGAAGTTATCATTATCATTGCGGAGGGTATCCTGCCCATTTACATACAAATGGACAATGTCCATATAAAACACAAAAAAATGAATCGGATACAAACGATAAAACAAAAGAAGAGGCACCAAAAGAGATTAAAGCAACAAAAATAGTAATAGAACAGGGCAAAATCAATATGAAAGTCGGTGAAGTCCAATCCTTAACTACAATAGTAGAGCCAACAAACACAACTGATAAAATAAAAGAATGGACATCTAGTAATCCAGAAATAGTAACAGTAAATGAATATGGAAAAATAACAGCGAAACAAATGGGAAAAGCATACATAACAGTGAAAATGTCTAATGATATATATAATACAATAAGTGTTACAGTGGAAGATGAACAACAAATAAACAAAATAAATAGAAACACGAATGTTCAAAAATCACAAGAACAAGATACTGAGGGACACCGTCAAGTAGGAGCAACGATAGGTGGACTAGCAACTCTAGGAGCGATAGGCGGAGCAGTGTATTATGTGAATAAGAGAAAGTAATAAAGTGAATATATGATGAACTCATAACCCGAAGGTCGTAAGTTCGAGTCTTACCCCCGCAACCAAAGTTATAGCAAGTCTTTCAGAGATTTGCTATTTTTTATTTTACCCCTAAAAAGTGTCATTTGGGGAAATTTTGGGGAAGAAATCCTCACAAACCATTGATATATCTAATAAAATTTCAGTAAAAGACTATGGGAAACCTAAAAATATATTTAGTAGTCTTTTACTATTTTTTTATCGTGAAAAGTTTAATGACTTTAGTGAAAAAAGATTTTTATTGACGTCCAGGGAGTAACAGATTTTCTAATGCAAATCCAGCAGTTTTATTATGAGCAATAATTGGATGTACATAGAAATTTAATGTTGTTGTTAATTGTGCGTGTCCAAGTCTTGCTGATACTATGGGGACTTCAATATTTTGAGCTATGAGTAAGGTCGCATTTGTGTGCCTTAACCCATGAAAGTTAATTACAGGTAGTCCAATTTGTTCTACAAATTTTACAAACCACTTACTAATAGTAGAAGGATGCATTGGCTTGCCATCTGCTTGTACAAATAACCTATTAGAATCAATCCATAATTCGCCACAGAACTCTTTTTGATTGTCATACCATGATTTATACTCTTCAAGTAATGAAACAACGAAATCTGGTATTCCAACTTCTCTAATAGAGCTTTCTGTTTTTGGTGTTTTAGTAAATACACCTTTTTCTGCTAAATACTGACTAGAACGATTAACGCATACAATTCCATCTTTAAAGTTTATATCATTCCATTCAAGTCCCATAAGCTCTCCAAGTCTAACTCCAGTAAATAGTGTTAATAGGATAGCAACTTTATATTTGATTTGATCCTCTGTAAGTTCCATTAAGTTAGAAACTAATGCTTTACTTTGTTCATCATCATAGTATCTTCTTTTAGGTTTTCTAGTTTTAGGTGGTTGAACACGTTCAGCAGGATTTGCTAATATTAATTGCCAATAGACTGCTTTTTGTAACATAGCATGAAGAAGTCTGTGATGTTCTGCTATAGTTTTTGATGATAAAGGTTTTCCTGTCTTTTTACCATTGTTATTTTTTCTTCTTACTATTTGAGCATCTTTACTTAACAAATCATAGAATTGCATTATGTCAGTAGGTTTAATCTTATCTACATGAAAATGTGAAAAGTAAGGTATAATTCTACTATTTAGCATTCCTAAATATCTAATATATGTTGAAGGGGCAAGCTCTTTTTCTCCATAACCTCTTTTCCATATTTCGACAAAATCTTCAAATTTTAGAGATTTTCCTTCAATATATAAGCCTTTTTCACAATCAGCAACGAATTTTGCAAGTTCTATTTTAGCTTCCTTCATACTTTTGCAATGAACGGTTTTAGTTTTCTTAATAGGTTTTCCTTTTAAATTGTATCCAACACATTTGACTAATCTGTAACTATCTCCTTTTCTTTTTTCAATACTCCCAGCCATTACCTTTTTCACCTCCTTTCAGGCATACCTATGGGTGGGAGGAAGAATAATATATCTGTTAACAAGACAAATTATATAACAAATGATAACGAAATGCAATATGTTATAAAATTTTATATTTAATTTTGTGTCGAATAATGTCAAATGCTGTCGTATCAGTAAAATTCTGGACATTTAATAAATAATATGATATAATGACGGTCAATAAAGGAGGAATAAACATGTCATTAACAAATGCATATTTAACTACAACTAAAAATCTAGATAATGTAATCAATGCTATATTAACAGCTAAAGCTCCCGAGAGGTTCACATATAAGTTTTTAGAAGATTTAGGATTTAAAAGTAGCAATGATAGATTATATATTAATCTATTTAAAGCGTTAGGATTACTAGATGAAAGTGGTGCCCCAACGGAAAGATATTATAGATTTTTAGACCAAAGTATATATAAGGAAGTTTTAGCAGAAGGAATTAGAGAGGCTTATGAAGATTTGTTTAATATAAATATAAATGCTCAAACTTTATCTACTGATGATGTAAAAAACAAACTAAAAACTCTTACCCAAGGACAAAAAACAGAAAAAGTTATTTCATTAATGGCAATGACCTTTTCTGCATTATGTTCAATAGCTGATTGGAATATAAAAGAAAACAAGAAAAAAATGGATGATATTCCTGTTAAAGAAGAAAAGAATGTAGAAGTAAAGCCTGTTGAAGAAAAAATTATTACAAATCCAAAAAAGGAAAAGCTAGAATTACATTATGATATACAAATTCATTTACCTGAAACAAGGGATGAAGCTGTTTATGATGCCATTTTTTCAAGCATGAAAAAACATTTATTTTAGAGAGGGAAGATTAATTTGGAAGATCAAATATACTCATTTGTTCTTAGAGGAAATTTAGCTAAGGTAGCTATGGAAAGAACACAATTATTAAAAAAAACACATAATTCTAATTATATTAACAAGGAAATTGCTAATCATTTATCAATAGATTTGTTAGATGAAAATCATGTGATGATATCTAAAAAGATGGCTTCAGTTTATGTTGCTATTACATCTTTCGAAAATATGGTTAGAGATTTTATTGCTAAAACTTTATCTGAAGAAAAAGGAGAAGATTGGTGGGAAGAATCCGTATCTGAAGGAATTAGAAAAAAAGCAGAAAGTAGGAGAAAAGAAGAAGAAAAAATAAAATGGCACCAACAAAGAGGCGATAGACTGCTTAATTATACAGAAATGGGGGATTTAAATAATATTATTCAACAGAATTGGGATAATTTTGAGGATTATTTAATATCGTTAGATTGGGCAAGACAAATTATAAATACATTAGAAAGATCTAGAAATGTTATAATGCATGGAGGAGAACTTGGAGACAGAGATATAGAAAGAGTAGGAACTAATATAAGAGATTGGATAAATCAAGTCGGGTAAAAATAAAACAAGTACATTATGTACTTGTTTTATTTATCTTGTTCATTTACCCAGTTTTCAAATTCTTCATGAGTAATTTTACCAGAACAAAAATCTTTATACATTTGTTTTCCTGTTTCTCTATATTGATTCAATTCTTTCTCATAGATCTCTATTTCTGGGTTACGTTTTGAACGTTGATATTTCTTAAATCCGATTCGTCTGTAATTATCATAGGTAGGGTCATTTTCTAATTTCCTTTTTTGATATTCTCTATTTCCAATATCTTTACAAGTTAATTTGTTTTCCATAATTCTATCACAATAAGTTACAGTTTCTTTATGTGTTATAAAATATCTTTTACAATTACCACATATTTTAATGAGTTTATCATTTATTGCTACTACATTAAATAGTGTAATATAAAAACTTGTAAATAAGTTAGTAGTTTCAAATTGTTGAAGACTATGAAGTTTTCTTCCAGTAGAATCTACTTCCTCGATAGCAGAAACTAAAGCATCAACATCATAAAATTTAATCAAATCTTTTTGTATAGGAAAACTACTATATTGATAATCTAATAAATTTGTTGAATGAAAATCTTGTTTGAATTCTGCAAAAGTATTTGGGTTTATTTGATTATACAAGAAAAATATTTGTTTATGAGTTAAATATTTCATGTCAAAAGAATTATCAATACTATAAACAAAATTAATACAATTTTTGAAAATACTTTGATAGTATATTAAAGTATCTTTTTCCTTATCATAGTATTTTTTAGCTAGTTCAATAATATCTTTTACAGGATATAAAGTATCTAGTTCAATATATTTAATATCTTTATCATCCAATTTATCTATAAAATAATCAAAGAAATTTATAAAAAACAATAAATAATCATTAAATACATCAAAATTATAACTTATAAAATCTATTAGAGAGAGATCATAATGTTCAACAGCTGTAGTTGGCTCGAAAACAATATAACCTTTTAATTTTTCAACATTATCCTTAAAAGTTAATGGTACTGATTCAACAGTTTTATCTATTTCAGTAATTGATTTTAATTCATTAAGTATTTTTTCTCGTTCTGATTCAGAATTTACTTTCTCAAGTTCTAGTACTAATTGTCCAAATCCTTCATCTGGTGGAACATTCCTTAAATTAGCTAAATATTTATTATTATTTTTGCTGATAGGTTTGCTTAAGTATGCTCCTGAAGTATGAATGAATATTTGAGAAAAGCATGAAGAATCAAAGGAAATACCTATTTTATTCTTTCTTTCCATATCAAATCTCCTTTGTTAACAAATCATAAAAAAACCAAAAGTTTCGTTTTGATAACTGAATTTACTTAATCTAGTAGGAATTTTATCATATTGCGGAGTATAATTCAATTAGTTAACAAGAAAAACTTCATAAAACTTGTTAACTGAGACTAGCCAATTAAAATACTTAATGAAAGGAGGCATTTGTATGGAATTACAAAAAGTACAAAGGACAACACTAACAATGAAAGAAGCAGCAGAGTATCTAGGAGTATCTTACTGGTTAATAAATCAATTAGTAAGAAGAAAAGAAATACCTTGCTCAAAAGTTGGTGGAAAATTCTTGTTTAGAGTTCAAGTATTAGATGAATATTTAAGTTCAAAAGAACAAGAATCAGTAAATTACTAATGTAATAGAAAGAGAGGAAAGGAGGATATGTATGATATTCAATGGTTCAAACTAGAAAAGAATATTTTTTGTAATAGAAAAATCCAATTGCTTTTATGACTTAATGATGGAGATACATATTTTAGAATATGGATACAATTATTATCATTAGCTGTAGAATGTGGAGATGGTGGAAGATTAATAATTGGAAATAATCCTATTTCTATTAAAGAATTTTCGAAAATTATGGGAAAATCTTCGAAAAAAATGAGCAAAATATTGGAAAAATTTCTAGAATTAGAAATGCTTAAAAAGGATGGAGAAGTATTTGTTATAAAAAATTGGAACAAGTACCAAAGCCTTGATAGGCAAGAAGATTATTTAATTAAAAATCGTGAAAGACAAAGACGTTTTAGTGAAAAATTGAAAAAAGAACAAGAAAAAACTAACGTTAGTCTAACGTTAGATAACGCTACAGAAGAGAAAAGAGAAGAAAAGATAACAAAAGAAATAAGAAAAGAAGAAAATATAAGAGAGGAGGAAAACAATGGATTCAGAAAATACAAGTTATGATGAAGTTATACACAATAGATTCAAAAAATGTGAATTTTGTGGTAAAGAATTACGACCAATAGGATTCGATTATCTATATGCAAATATATCTGAAGATAGTATGGAATATGAAAGATGTAATTGTAGTAAATCTAAAGAGTATTGGAAAGGAATAGACAATAAAGTATATGAACAGCAAAAAAGAATAAGAATTAGAAATATTATAAACACAATCTATAAACAAAACTATATAGGCAGAAAATTACAAGAAATGAACCTAGAAAACTTTTATTTTGACTCTAGTAATAAGTATGTATTAGATGTTGTAAATGATTATATCAATAAGAATAAAGACACAATGAAATCCGATAGTCTGATAATAATGGGCAAGTCAGATGTAGGTAAAACACATTTAGCAGCAGCTATTGCAAACAAACTAATAGAGAACGATAAAATAGTTTTAATGGAGAGATTAACCAACCTATTGGACAGAATAAGGGAAACTTATGAAAATAATACTAAATCAGAAAATGAATTAATAGAGATTTATTCAAATACTGATATGCTTATAATTGATGATTTAGGAACAGAGAAAATAAGTAACTGGGCATTAGAAAAATTATATACAATAATTCAGAATAGATATGAAAATGGTTTACCAATAATCATAACAACTAGGTTTAACAAACATGGATTAATTGAAAGATTTAGTTATAGTAAAGATCCAGATTTGGTAGATGCAATAATATCAAAATTGTATCAAATGTGCTTTGGAATAAAATTAAAAAGCATGAAAAAAGAGTTAGTATAAAGTCGGCAAACTTAAAAATACTAACCCCATCAAGTTAAATATATTTTAATATAAAAAATAAAAAAAGTAAATAGAAAGAGAGGAATAATTTATGATAGAAGGAATAGAATTAAAAAATATACCAGTAGAAAAAATTAAAATAGGAGACGAAGAATTTAAACCAAAAGATAGAGATTTTTATGAAAATTGGTTACAAAGAATAAAAAAGGATGGAATTAAAAAGCCATTTCTTGTTACCAAAATAGGAGAATATTATATGCTATATAATTGTTTAAATAAATTTACTATTGCAAAAATTATAGGACTTAAAGAGGTTCCATGTAAAATTATAACCAACAAAATGATGAACTATAGAATAAAACAATTAAACTTTTCTAGAAGAGATCATAAACTAAAAGAAATCGAATAGGGAAATTAAAAGTACTTGGATTTCAAAAAGTCCAGGTACTTTTTTCTGTCCTATTAGAACATTAAAAGGAACAATTAATGTACCTAAAATGATGCATAAAAAATTCATTAAAGTCATTTCCTTGTCCTAGCAAGCAATGAATTTGGGAGACCGAAAAATTGATTTCTTGTCCCAGCAAGCACTGAAATTGGGAGACCGAAATTTCTACTTGCCTCAAATTCTATTCAATGGGATGAAATCCCAATCCCTTTATTATATGTTGAAATATGTCGAAAAGTTTTTATACAAAATGTAAAAAAGATATTGCAAAAAGAACAAATGTTTGATATATTATTTTCATAAATTTATTATTCCAAAAGTATTGATCTTTTATCAAAAATATTTTATAATTTATACAGAAAATGTTGATCTTTTACTAAAAATATTTTATAATTATTTTTGAAAAAGATCTGGACAAAAGAATAAAAGAAATATATAATGACAAATGAAAGGGATGTTTGACTATGAAAAAGACAGTTTGTGAATTGTTTGCTGGAGTCGGAGGCTTTAGAGTACGGGTTAGAAAAATCAGATTCTGATTGGAATACAGTTTGGGCTAATCAATGGGAACCAGGAAAGAAATCTCAATATGCATTTGATTGCTATGTAAATCATTTTGGAAAAGAAAATAAATATGTCAATGAAGATATATCAACAATAAATAAAAGTAAAATACCAGACCACAATCTTTTAGTTGGGGGATTTCCATGTCAAGATTATTCAGTAGCACATACTGGAGCAGAAGGAATTGAAGGAAAAAAAGGTGTTCTTTGGTGGCAAATAAGAGATACGCTGGAGGCAAAACAACCTAAATTTGTGTTATTAGAAAATGTTGATAGATTATTAAAATCACCTGCAAGCCAAAGAGGTAGAGATTTCGGAGTAATATTAGCTTGCTTTAATGATTTAGGATATTCTGTTGAATGGAGAGTAATAAATGCTGCAGATTATGGATTTGCACAAAGAAGAAGAAGAGTTTTTATATTTGCGTATAAGAATACAACTAATTACTTCAATTCAAAAGAAAAAATATCTTTGGAGGATATAATACAGAAAGATGGATTCTTTATTAAAGAATTCCCTATAAAATCAAATTCTACTTCAAAAGAAATAGATTTTAAATATAAAGATCTATCAGATGTTTCAGATTCTTTTAAAATGGAATTTAAGAATTCTGGAATTATGAGAAATGGAAAAATATATACTACAGAAGTAATACCTACTGAAATACCAGCAAAGCCATTAAGTAAAATTATTGAATATGATGGTGTAAATGAAAAATATAATTTAGGTGATAATTTAGAAAAATGGAATTACTTAAAAGGTGCAAAAGATATATTAAGAAAAGCAGGAACACCACATGAATACCATTTTAGAGAAGGTGCTATAGCTTTCCCAGATGGATTAGATAAACCTGCTAGAACAATGCTTACAAGTGAAGGTAGCTTGAATAGAAGTACTCATGTTATAGAAGATCCAAAAAGTAAAAGTTATAGAATATTAACACCTATTGAAACAGAAAGAATAAATGGCTTTCCAGATAATTGGACTGATACAGGAATGCCTGAAAAATTTAGATATTTCTGTATGGGAAATGCTTTAGTAGTTGGATTGATAGAAAAAATGGGTAATAATTTAAATAAAATATTTGAAAGCGAAGATGATTAATCTTCGCTTTCTTCTATTTGCTTTTTAATATAACTTGCATTAAGCCAGAAGCATTTTTTAATGGCTTGCTTTCCATCTAAAGTAGGATATGTATCATTAGCATTCTGCGCATGTGGTCTAACATGCAAAATTGGACTTTCAGATATTCTTGGTAAATTATCATATTCATTATTTTTAATTTTTTCTACAGTAGTTTCCCATACATTTTTTATTTCAGAATTTAAGTCTTTTTCAGGTACATTCCAAAACATTGCTTTTTTAAATATTAATGTATTATCGTCAATATATTGATATATCATAAACAAGTATTTTGTAGTTGAAAATGTTTCATATAATTCTGAATCTAGCCATTCTTCATTTACTATTTCTGTATATTTAAATGTTGGAAAAGACATAGATTCTTTTGGCATTCCATTAGGTTTTAGTCTTATTGCTTTAATTTTTATATTAGCTTTTTCAAATTCTTCTATTTTTTCATTAACAACATTTAACATTCCTTTTGCTAACAAATATGTAAAAGATTTATTACTAACAGTATATTGTATATCAAATTTGTGCCTTAAAAACTCTATATCTTGATTATAATATGGTTTTAATTTGTTTAATATATATTCTTCAAGAGATTGTTTTTTTAGAATACTAGAATCTTTAATTACTGATTCATAGTCATGAGTATCATTTACAATATAGTTATTTAATATATATGTCATATAAGAATTTTTTAAACAAAAAGCTCTTTTCATAGCTTTAACATCACTAAACGGTTGTGAAGTAGTATCACTGGAATTTGCTCCTTTAGTGCAAGCAGCCAGATAGTTTGTATCACTTTCAGATATTTCTTCAGCCTTTCCAGATTTAATCTTATTAATTATCTTTATATAATCATTTTTTATAATTTCTAAATCTTCTTCAGGAAACTCAAACAGTTTTATATAGTTCATTATATAATCTATACGATCTTTTGTTGGTTCATATAAATAATACACTAAAAGCATTAAAGCACATTTTCTATAAACATGGCTATCTAAAAAGGTTTCTTCTTTATAATCTTTGTCATAATTGATACTAGAAAGTACAAGCCTTTCTTTTGCTCTATAATCTCCATTATTTCTTATTAAGTATGGAGTTACTTTTAACTCTACACCTGCCTCATTAAAATCAGGTTCAGGGCTAGAATTATTATCATAAAAGAAATAATGCTTTTCAATTAAATTCCCTAAATTTCCTCTATTTCTTGGATTATTATAATATTCAATCCATATAGCTTTTTCTTCATTATCTATATTAGGATCATTTATTATAACATCCTTAAAAGTTTTTGATTTTAAATTTAAAGCATATTTTTCTATAGATTTTTTTGATGATCTATCATAAGGAATTTCTTTCATTCAATTCACCTCGTACACATTTTATCAAAAGAAAGTAAAAAAAACAACATAGAATAAATTTAAGATAATTAATACTACATTTTCAAAATATAGTATTAATTATTGACAAAATACGAAAAATGTAGTATTATATTCCTGATAGATAAAATTTGAGGTGATTATATATGTTAGATGATAAAAAAGAAAGGTTTGTTAGAATAGCCGAAAGAAGAACAAATAATATATTGGAACAACTTAGATTATTGGGAAATTGTTCTAATCAAAATAATTATAGCTACACAGAGGAAGATGTAAAAAAAATATTTTCAGTTATAGAAACAGAACTTAAAGAAGTGAAAATGAAATTTAATTCAAAAGCAAATAAGGAAAAATTTAAATTATAAAGGAGTATAAATATGGGATACAAAGATATAATTAATAGTTTAGAACCAATCGAATATTCGAAATATAAAGATATTACTAGTTATGAAAAATTAATGATATATGTTGCAAAGATTTTGGAAGAGAAAAAAGTACCATTAACATTTAATTATTTATGTATTTCTGCTTTTAAGATTTTTCCAGATGCTTTTTGCTGTGATGAAGAATTTAAGGAGTTTCCATCAGTTGATCGTCTTAATAGAACAATGATGCATCTAAAATATGTAAAAAATGCAAAGCCATATATAGCAGGTTCTGTTAAAACAGGATATGAAATAACAAATATGGGAAAATCTGTAGCACTACAAGTGGAAAATATAATAAATAATACAAAAGCAGATAAGAGTATAGAAGCACCAAAAATTGACAAACATAAAAAAGGTTTTTCTAAAGATTATGTATCATTTATAGAAGGAGAAGGATATAAGAAATACTTAAAAACAAATAAGATTGATATTATGTATGTATGGGAATTTTTTAAAGTAATACCATATACTCAAATTAAGTCAACAAAAGAAAATTTAAAACATGTAATGGAATATGCAAAAGAAAATAAAGATGAGAAATGTATGAAGTATATAGATGAAGTATTAAAGTTGATATAATAGGAGGTAAAATATGGGACAAATATATGTACAAGATTCTTTAAGAAAGAAAAAAAGAGCTATTAAAGATGCACTAGGTAATGATATTCTTAGATATATTGCTGAATTATTAACTAATTCGGATGATAGTTACAGAAGATTAGAAAATCAAAATATAGATAGTAACAAAGAGAAAGTAATTTATATAGAATTAAAGAAAGAAAAAAGAAAAAGTGCGGATAATAGTGATAGTTATGTCTTGTCTGTTACTGATAATGCGGAAGGAATGACTCTAGAAACTCTTGAAAGAATTTTTGGTACATATGGAGAAGACAATGCTGGTGGGACTCAATTACACGCAAGAGGTATTTTTGGACAAGGAGCATCAGATGTTTTGAGAGCTTCTGCAAAAGAAAAGAGAACAGCTCTTATAGAAACTATTAAAGATAATAGTGTTAGTAAACTATATTACAACATGGATGAAAATCTTACGCCAATAATTAATACAGAAAAAGTGGAATTGTCTGAAAATAGGCTTAATGATTATAGAAATAATTTAAGAATACCACAAAATGGAACTAAAATTTCTTTTGGAATACCTGCTAATGTTAAATTTACTGACAAAATAAAAGATAATTTAGCTGAATTAATAGCTAAATATCCAAGTTTTAGATATTTATTAAATCAAGATAATAGAAAAATTATTTATGTATATGAAGGGAAAGAGACAATAATAAGTTCAAAAGAATATCAGTTTAAGGATGAAAATGAAATAGTAAAAGAGAGATTTTCTTTTATATATGAGGGGAAAAGTATTGATTGTGAACTAAAATTATATCTTAATGAAAATAAAAAGAATAATGAAACTAATATTATTGTGTGTGATGAAAATTATAGTGTCTTCGATAATACTATGTTTGATTTTCAAAATTATCCTTCTGCACAGGTTGTATCTGGAGAGTTAATTATAAAAGGTTTATATAACTTATGTTATGAACACCTAAATGCTGAAGAACCAGATGCAATAGTAAGAGATAATAGAACTGGATTTGATACTAAAAATAGTTTTTATATTAAATTAAATAAGGAAATAGCACCAAAAATACAAGAAGTATTAAATGAGAATGGAAAAGAAAATAAAGTAACAAATTTAGGAAATAATAAAAAGTTTAATGAGGCATTAAAAAAATTAAATAAATATATGCAAAAAGAATTAAATGATGTTATTCCTGGTGGACCTGGTACATCCAAAGAACCACCACTAGAAGGAATAAAATTTGCAAGAAATTCTGCTTCAATTACAATAGGAAAACAATACACATTAAAATTATATATTAATAGCAATATGATTTCATCAGAAGATAAAATAAGTATAATATGTGAAGATTCATGTATAGAAGTCACAACCGATATGATAGATTATAATGAAGATGAAATTGATAATGGGTTAGTAATAAAGAATATATCAATTAAAGCTTTAGAATGTACAACAGACTCCGCAATAATACAAGCAAAGGTAAATAATTATTTGGCAACAATTGCTATTGATGTTATAGATTTGGATATACATTATCCAGAGAATGGATTGGAATTTTATCCAAATGAAATTAGTTTAGCATATAATAAATCACATTCATTAAAGCTATACGTTGATACTAATGTAATTCCTTTAAAAAGTAGAATTGAAATAAAATGTGATGGCTTAGAGATAAATAATAATATAGTAACTTTTGACGAAGATAATCTATTAAATGATGAAATTGCTATGCTTGAAATAATAACTACTGGAGGAAAAGTAAATGAATCATATGAAGTTATTGCAAATTATGTAGATTTAACAACTGAAGCATTGATTACATTAATAGAACCTAGCAGAAATGAAAATAATGGTGGAGGATTAATTGCTGGATTTAAGTTAGAACCTAACAAAAATATGAGCTATCAAGCATATTTTAATCCGCATGATCACATTATTTATATAAACACAGAAAATCCAATAAATTTAAGAATAATGGGAGATATGAGTGATAAAAATCCAGACAAGCCTTCTTTCACAACAGAACAGATAAAATATTTATGTGATATCATATCTAGCCAAGCAGCATCATTATTAGTAAAAAGAAAAAATGTAAAAAATGGTGAAATTAACTTTGATGATTTTGAAGATGCGGTTGAACAAGTTCAAAACCTAGTACAAGAACATAAGAACAATATATATCAGGATTTGTATTCTGCATTATCATCAAAAGATATATAGAAAAGGGGAAAAGATATGTCTGTAGAGTTTAAAAATATAAAAAAGGCTAATTTGATAATTGATGAAATATATTATGGAGGAGTAGAACCTAATTTAAGTTCAGAGGTAATCAGTAAATTAATGGGATGTGGAAATTCAGGAGGATTTAGGACTGTTAATAATAAAAAAACTAATCAAAATGCATATTGTGTATTATTTTCAACTGGAGAAGATGAGGACTGGAAAGACTATATAGATACAGAATTAGGTAGATTTGTTTATTATGGAGATAATAAAAAAGAAGGACATAGTTTGCACAATACCAAAAAAATGGAAATGAGATTCTTAGAACATGCTTTGAAAAATTAGAAGATAATAGTAGAAGGCAAATAATTCCGTTTTTTATATTTAAGAAGGAAAATGAAAAAACGAAACGAGATGTTAGATTTTTAGGATTGGCAATTCCTGGAGATAACAGATTAACGAAAGAAGAACAGTTAATTTCTGTATGGAGTCAAAGAGATGGAAAAAGATATCAAAATTATAGAGCAGTATTTTCAATATTAAATGTAGATGAAATTGATAGAAGATGGTTAGAAGATTTGAAAAATGGAGTTGAAAATAGTAAATATGCGCCTAAAGAGTGGATAGAGTGGCAAAAAACAGGAAAATGCAGTTTCTTAACTTCAAAAAAGGTTGTGCAATATAGAAAAAAGGCAGAGCAAATACCTCAAAATAAAGATGATATTAACATGGTTAATGAAATTTATAATTATTTTACAAATCCTTATGATTTCGAAAGATGTGCTGCTCAAATAGCACAATTAATGGATAAAAATATAGTTTCTTATGATATGACTAGAAGTAGAAGAGATGGTGGAAGAGATGCAATAGGAAAATACAGAATAGGAGTGGACAAAAGTAACATTCTAGTTGAATTTGCATTGGAAGCCAAAAGATATAAATTAGATGATTCAGTTGGAGTAAAAGAAACATCTAGATTAATTTCAAGATTAAAACATAGAGAATTTGGAATTCTAGTTACAACATCATATGTAGATATTCAAACATATAAAGAAATAGTGGAGGATAACCATCCAATAATTATTATTTCTGCTATTGATATTGTAGAGATATTAAAAAAATCTGGAATAAAGACGAGTAAAGATGTCTCAATATGGCTAAAAGAAAATTTTTAAAGTTAATAAACAAAAGAAAAGCAAAATAATAATGTAATTAAATTTACAAAATTATTTTGCTTTTTTGATATAAATTTACATGTTTCGACAATTTTTGCGTAAAGAAAGATATATAATAATAAAAAAAAGGTGATAACCAATGGGACGAAAAATGATACAAAGGAATCTAATTAATAATGCAATTCATGCATATTTTGCGGCAATAGAGATTCATAATAAACCTAAAATAGAATATAGATATGAAACAACTAGTGTTTTAATAATTAATGCTTGGGAATTAATTTTAAAAGCTTTTGTTAGAAAGAATATAAAAGGGAAAAGCATATTTAAAGCCAAAAATCAACAGAAGACAGGAATAGAAAAAGAGACATTGCCGTTAAAAGTTATAATATCGTATTGTTTAGAATATCTAAATTCAATAGATCAAAGTAACTTTTTTAAGGCTACGGCAGAAAACATATTAAAAATTGAAGAATATAGGGACAAATCAATACATTTCTACAATGAAAAAATAGAACCTATAATTTTCTCACTAATAGCAAAAAGTTCATATGATTTTATAAAGTTCTTAAAAGAATATTTCAATAAGGATATCATAGAAGATGAAAGAATGTATATAATGCCAATAGGATTTAAATTACCGTTTAATCCAATTAAATTTTTTACTAATGAGTATGCAGAAATGACTAATTCAGAAGAATGTAAAGAGTTTATAAAAAGCACAATTAATTGTATTGAAGCATTAAAAAATCAGGGAATAGAAGATTCAATAGTGGTTGGTTTTGATGTTAAAGTTGATAGTGTGAGGAATATAAAAAATAGTGATTTTTTAGTTGCTATTGATAATGAAAATGGAAAAGAAATAAAAGTAACCAAAAAAAGAAAAGTTATTTTATCTGATGATAAAGGTGCTCAACGTGTGTCAATTTCTCCTGAAGAGTTTTATAAAATATACAAATATACATATACAACAGTAAGAAGTATGTACAAGGATAGATGTCCAGACTTTAAAGCAGATAGAAAATTTGTCGATATTATGCAAAAAGCAAAAAGTAATCCGATTTATGCAGGAACTTTAGGTAAACATCCACAAAGCAAATCAAAGGCAAATCCAAGCTATTCATATACAGAAAGAATATTTGAATTATTAGATAGTGAATATAATAAAGGCGAGAATTAATCTCGCCTTTACTTATTCCTCAAAGCACCCCATAACAAGCTGACTTCCATCTACAAATCCATTTCTATAATATTTTTCATTCCAGTAATATAAGTAATCCATAAAATTTTTATCAAGCTGATCTAATTGCTTTTGAACATATTTCTTATTGTTATTAGGTACATTTTTAAGTATCTTCTCTGCAATTTCTTCAAAACAGATGCAATATTTTTTATCTTGAGGAGACATTTCACAAAAAGCAGTTTCCTCTCTAAATTCTAACCATTCTTTTAATATATCATTATCATTTACTTCTCTAAAATTAATCATAATAATTCTCCTAACATTTAATATTTTATAAAAGGGATTGGGACTTGTCCCATTGCATAGAATTTGAAAATACGAAAAATTCGTGTGAACAAATTCAGTGCTTGCTAGGACAAGAATTAACCCTTTTCTTATTTTTATTTAACAATAAATTAACTCATTAAGTACAATTTCTTCAGCTCTATTTTTAATATTATTCATACATCTAACCCACTCTAATTGATTATTTTGTTTCAAGTTTTCATCAACTTTTTCTTCTTTAGCAAGTTCATTAATAATCTTTTTTGTTCTTTCATTTGCAGTTTTATCAATCTCAATTAGGTACTCTGGTAATGTACCACTTAATATTAAATCACTATATAAACCTAGTTGATGTTTCTTCATATACTCTAATTTTAAACGTCCATATAATCCAATATGGTAATCCTTTTTAGGATTTTCAACAATAATATCAGGAATTAAATAATCTCCTTCTTTGTGATAAGTTATTTCTTTCATAATTAAAAACCTCCAAATTAAATTTTCAGGTTTCCCATTTTGCTTCCAATATTTGTTAAAAATAATTGGGGAAAAGATGGGGAAAAAATATTCAAAAATGTACAAAAAATCACACAAATGTTCTAAAATTCATTTCCCCAATTTTCATTGATAAATCAGCTAAAACCCTTGATTTCACTAAATTTCACAATCGTGTCAACCCAGACTCATAACCCGAAGGCATCACCAACCTCCAATCCTTCACACCACCCAATACATCAACCCTTCCAAATCCATAACCTCAAACATCCTTATAACAATTTAATATATAAAAAAGCTATTTCATATGATATAATAGCCCAAACTCTAGAATATAAAATAAGGAAACCAAAGAAGGCAGATGCAGATAAATGCATTCTGCTTTTATATTTTACAATAAAAGGAGCAAAAAATATGGAAAGGTTTGAACTAAGAAACAAGATTCAAAAGAAATATGAACTAGAGAATGGACAAAGGATAACGATAAAACGACTTATTGAAATTTCTGAAAATGAAAAGATCGACTTGAAAGATTTAATATTAATACTAGGATGTTACAAAAATGCAAAATATAAAACGCCAGAATCTTGGACGACTATACGAATGAATCAGGAGTATACAAAGAGGAAATTAGTAAATCTTATAAAAATTGAATTAAAGTATTTACAGCAATATGGCAGCAGAATGTATAAGAAACAAGAAGTTTATAATATTTGTGAAAAGTACGGAATTGAGATAGATGATTTCCTAACGTATATATACAATTTTAAGATTTGTTATTATGAGAATTCATATATTTTATCAATGAACAAGGATGGAATTTGGATAGGGGAAAGTCCGACATTATCTAAGGAGTTTATACATGAAAATTATACAGATTTATACAAAAGAATTACAAAGACTGCCAACCAAATGCAGGTTTTGTATGGCTCTAGAGTGAGTAAGGAGGAAATGATTGATATAGGAATGGATTATATTCTAAAACAAGGAAAGATAGAAAAGAATTTAGCTTTTGATAAAGAGAGATTAATAGGAAAACTGCTTTTTAAAGCTAGATACCAGATGCTGGGAGCGGTAATAAAATCTTTTAAAGAAACTAGTATATCAGCTCTGATGGATTTTATTGGAATGTATGATGAAATGGAATATGTGGACAAGATTGACAGTTGGATATATCCTATAAAATGGAAAAAAGTTGAAAAGCTGATTATTGATAATATTCAATTAAACATAAATGCAATTATGAAGAACAGAGAACATGGACTAAGAGATATTACAAAGAAGTTGGATATGCAAAAGGATAGATTTTATCAAATTATAGAAAGTATAGGAGAACAGTTGATACAACAAAATAAAGTACGAATTTGCAAAGATGGAAGAGTGGTGATTATAAATGAGCAAATATAAGATTAAAAGTGCACAAGCAACAGATGAAGTAGTAAGAATATTTGAAGAAAACAGTTTAAATGTGCTGGCGACTACAGAAATGAGAAAAGTAGTGGATAAAGTGATAGTGATAGGAATATTTTATTTTTGTATTACGTGTATACTTCAGAAAGTGATATGGGCGAATTTTGTGTTTATGGCTACAGCTATCAGTGCTACTATTGTATATATTTTTTGGAAATTTAATAATATCTTGTATGATAAGAGCAAGAAACTAGGAGGAAAACATTATAAAATGTTTTCTAAAGACAAGTATTATGATGTTATTCAATATAACAGGAAGATAATTTTAAACAGTGAAATAAAGTTGGTCAAAAGTATTTTAATTCAAAATGGTATGTACAATCCAGAATGTATGAGAGAGCTAAGAGATTATTTAAAGAATAACAAGAAAAAAGATAAATATGATGACTCGAGTTTTTCGCAAATAGTGGTTGGAGTATATGCTGTGCCGATTACTTTTAATATAATTAATATTTATACAGCAATAAGCAAGACTGAGCTACAAGAAAGTATAATAAACATTGCATATATTATGATTTTTGCGATGACTATTGTTGGCATTGCATATATAATACACATTATTAAAAAAGTAAAAATGATGTCAATTAGCAATTCTTATACATATCCGAGGCTGATAAAGATTTTAACAAACTTGATTATAATGAATTCAAGTAGAACTGCAAAAGTAAAGAGAAAATCGACTTATGACAGGAGAGCGATGTGAATATATTGTATAGACAGATTAACATAAATTTGAAAAAAATACAAAAATGTGGTATAATATATGTATTACCTAAATAGGAGGAAATCTCGATGAAAATACCCGAAACTTATAATGGCAAAAACCTCGCATACGAAGAAGTCTTCCGTTCTGCACACGCATATGCAACTGAAAAGGAAGCTCAGAAGGTTCTGGATGATATTCGGAATGTGCACGATGGTGCGCATGGCTGGGTTGAATTAGAAGCCTATCTGGACAAAACCGAAAGAGGTTTTGTGGCAGTACGCCACCATGCTCAGTATAAGTGAGTTGCATCCAAAACCACCTCTCATAGAAAACGACACTTGTCGATTTCTATGGGAGGTGGTTACTTTTAGCTAAAGAGAATAAAAAATTACAATCTCATTCCATTAATCCACATCTTGTGCTATAATTGTGGAAAGAATAAACCAAAAAGGAGGATTTTATGGCGGAGTTTTGGGATATATATGATGGAAACAAAAGGAAGACAGGAAGAACGGCAGAAAGAGGAGTTTATGAGTTTAAAGATGGAGAATATCATTTGGTAGTACAAGCCATTATTTTAAACACAAAAAATGAAATATTGATTAGTAAGAGAGCTCCATTTAAAAAGTTTGGAGGAATGTGGGAATGCAACGGTGGTTCTGCTTTGAAGGGAGAAACAAGTTTAGAGGGAATTCTAAGAGAAGTAAAAGAGGAGTTAGGAATTAGATTTTCGAAAACAGAAGCTATTTTTCTAAAAGAGGTAAAACGTGAAATGGTTCCTGCAAATTTTAAAGATTTGTGGCTGTTTAAACGTGATATAAATGATGAAGAGATTACCTTCCCAGATGGAGAAGCTACAGAATTTAAATGGGTGAGCATAGACGAGTTTATGGAAATGTTTAATAATAAAGAGATCGTGCCAACTGTTGATTTTGGACGAGATGAATATGAATTGGCGCTAAGAACTAAACAAAGAGAGTCTTATGGATTCATAGGAAAGAATGTAAGCGTGAGAATAGATAGACCTTTAAATAGCAAGCATCCAAAGCATGGATTTGTATATGAAGCAAATTATGGTTATGTTCCAAATACAGTAAGTGGCGATGGAGAAGAGCTGGATGCTTATGTATTGGGAGTGAATGAGCCCGTGCAAGAGTTTACAGGAAAGTGTATAGCTGTGATTCATAGAACAAATGATGATGATGACAAATTAATAATTGTTCCAGAAGACAAGAACCTTACAGATGAAGAGATTAGACAGTTTACAAATTTTCAAGAACAATTTTTTGAAAGTGAGATTATTAGATAACATTTGTACCAAGACCAAATGATGATTTGGGTGCAGGAATGATTTTATATGATGAATAAAAGAGGAGCAAACTGATGGATAAAAAGGAAGAATATTTAAATGAATTATTAGAAAATCCGAGTGGTGCACAAGTATTAAGTGATAAACTAAGCCAGTTACTAGACGACAAGGAGTTTTACAAATATGGATTGCTTGTTCCAATCATAGAAAAGTTATTAAGTAGTGGATATGAAAATACGGTCTTAAGTCAATTTTCTCACATTTTGCAAAGAGCGTTAAAGGATGAGATTCTGGATATTGCAGAGATGATTTCGGATGTGCCAGAGGGACAAGATACATTAACCAATAACGCAGCACAAGTTATTGCAAGGTTGGATGGAGAAGATATCGTAGATTTTATTGATTTGCTTAGTGACGAGAAAAAGCAAGAAATATTTGAAAGAAACGAATATTCATATAATCTTTATAGACAGGGACTAATTCGAGAATCAACATTAGGTGGAATTATTAAGGGCGATGTTTCGATATTTGTTGAAGAAATTATTAAAGAGGTTTCGGAAGGAAAAGAGTTAAAGAAAATCGGAGATGAGGGAACTTATAGTGATGCGATAGAGACAAATGGGTATGTCATAAAGTTAGGCGAAACTAGAGATAAGTTTAAAATACCATACCATCCTAATATTTTGCAACCTTTGTTGAGAGAGAGAATCTCAGACAAAGAGGGCAAAGATGTTTTGATTGTCGAGGTGCAAGACAAGGTTGATACTAAAAACGTAACAGAACAGCAAAGGCAAGAGTTGATAAATAAACTTAAGAAATCTAAGATTAAATGCAAAGATATTCTATATGGAAATATTGGAATTCTTCAAAAGCCTAACCAAAGAAGATTGTTTGATGGTGTTGGAGGAATAACAGATCATAAAAACATAAAAGAAGAAACACTAAAACCGGGAGAGCCAGTTGTATATGATACTGATATGATAGAATATGATGATTCTGATAGATAACCATTGCATAAAGCAAATAATATGATATAATGCTACTTAGTAAAAGGCGAAAGATATAAGACTAACATTTGAAATTTATTAACATACCAAGAGTATGCCGATAAATTTCAAATTTGTTTTATAAATAAAAGTCTTGGAAAGGAATTAAATAAAATGGATTTAACAATTAAAGTAGAAGATTATAAGTTAAATGTAAGAGCTGCGGGGATTATAATTCATAACAATAAAGTTTTAACACACAGAAATATTAACTCAAATCACTACACTTTTATAGGAGGGAGAGTTGAAATTGGTGAAGATTCAGCAAGTACTGTAAAAAGAGAAATCGAAGAGGAAGTTGGAAAAGAAGTCGAAATAATAGAACATGGAGGAGTAATAGAAAATTTTTTCGAGATGCAAGGGACTAAATATCACGAGATGCTGTTTATGCATAGAGCTGAATTTGTAGATGAAGAAGATCAAAAAATAGAATATACATTGAAGAATAGAGAGGGCAAAGACTATTTGCAATATGAGTGGATAGACATAGACCATTTAGATGAATATCCAATAAAACCGGCAATAATAAAAGAAATATTAAAACAAGGAAAATTTCCGGTACATATGATAAACAAAGACTAACACGAAACTATAATTACAGAAATATGGCTTAAACGTTGATTTTTTCGGCATAATTTGATATAATTATTTACATAAAATTCTGAAAGGAGGACGTGCATATGGCGAATGCCAAGCACAACAAGAAACGGTTTAAGGGCATAATCACGATTCTCATTCTGATTGTGCTCGTCGCCACGTCTGTGGTGATGATTGAGAAGGAGCCGAAGGCGCCTAGATCCGGACAGGTGAACCAGCCGGCAATCAACCAGAATGGAGAACCCTTAGGGGAACTCCTGATGACAATGATTGATGTAGGACAAGCGGATTCCTTTCTGTTTGAACAGAACGGAAAAGTAGCAGTTATCGATTGTGGAACGCGGTCGACGGGAAAGGATGTAGTTTCTTATCTTAAAGGCAAAGGGATAACGCGAATTGATTATCTTATTGGAACTCATCCTCATGAGGACCACATGGGCGGCATGTATGCAGTTCTTACTAGCTTTGATATCGGAACAGTTATTATTCCGAAGGTAACAAAAAGCGAGATTACCACGAACTGGTATACCAAGCTCATGGGAGAACTTAGTAGTGGTAAATATGATGTGCAGTACTCCGAAGTTGGCCATGAGTATACTCTTGGCCAGGCAAAGATGAAAATCATTGGACCTATTACAGAGCCTGATGACGAAAACCTCAACAATTATTCGATAGTGATGAAAGTCTCCTTTGGAGACATGGATGTCATTATGACTGGTGATGCTGAGGAGCAGGTTGAAAAAGAGATCCTTCAGTCTGGTGCAGATCTTGATGCAGAAATGCTTAAAGTGGGACACCATGGTTCGCAGACTTCTACGAGTGATGCATTTTTGGATGAGATAGATCCTGATTATGCGTTGATTAGTGCAAAAGTCGGAAACAAGTATGATCATCCGATGCCAGCAACTATGGCTAAGCTAGAAGCGCGGAATATTGAAGTGTACCGCACTGACGAACAGGGAAATGTGGTAATAACGATTACCGCTAAGGAAATTACATTCAACTGTACTCCGGGGGACTACCAAAGCGGAACCCAGTTAGCAGAAAGTTCCAAAAAAGGAGGGTGACTGATATGGAAAGCTTCGCTTCCATTGACCGCATCGAGGGCAATTTCATTGTCCTTGAAGTAGAGCTCGTAAGAGCACAAGAAAGAGCGGAATACGACTTTTTGGACGATGACCAAACCGTATTCGTAGATGTACCCAAAAGTATGGCGACCAAGCTTGGAGACATCCGAGAAGGTGATATCCTTCTGGTAACGCACCAAGATGGAATCATTTCTAACATTGTTTGCAAAGATGATGTTGAAAAGAGAAAAAGAGTGGAGAGACTCGCAAAAATCATGAGCAAAATCTAAACCGGAACAGGAGGGGAAATATTTCCCCTCCTGCATTTTTTAGAGTAAAAATATTGAAATTAAAGCTATTTTGTTGTATAATAATTAAGCTATAAAAATAAAGGAGAGATTTTATGTTTCAAAAATTAGAAGCTGTAGAGCAAAGATATGAAGAACTTACTAAAAAGATATCAGATCCAGATGTAATTGCAAGAACCAGTGAGTGGACACAATACATGAAAGAGCACGCTGAAATTGAAGAGGTTGTTTTAAAATACAAAGAATATAAAAAGGTAAAACAAAGTTTAGTAGAAGCTGAAGAATTAATGAAAGATCAAGAAATGAAAGAACTTGCCGAGGAAGAGGCAAAAGCTGATAGAGAGAAACTTCCAAAGTTAGAGGAAGAGCTAAAAGTATTACTAATACCAAAAGACCCAGATGATGATAAAAACATAATCTGCGAGATAAGAGGTGGCGCTGGAGGAGATGAAGCAGCACTATTTGCAGGAACCCTATTTAGAATGTATTCAATGTATGCAGAAAGAAAGCACTGGAAACTAGAAGTACTAAATGAAAACGAAACAGGATTAGGTGGATACAAAGAAATATCATTTATGATTTCTGGAAAAGGTGCATACAGTAGGCTAAAATATGAAAGTGGAGTTCATAGAGTACAAAGAGTTCCAGAAACAGAAGCAAGTGGAAGAATCCATACATCAACAGCAACAGTCGCAGTTTTACCAGTAGTGGACGATGTACAAATAAACATAAATCCGGCAGACATAAAGCTAGAAGTGTTTAGAGCGTCAGGAGCTGGAGGACAGCATGTAAACAAAACATCATCAGCAGTAAGATTGATTCACATTCCAACAGGAATTGTGGCAGAATGTCAAACTGAACGTTCTCAAACTCAAAATAGAGAATATGCTATGAAGCTATTGCAATCAAGATTATACGAAAAAGAAAGACAAGAAAGAGACTCAAAACTTGCAAGTGAAAGAAAGAGCCAAATTGGAAGTGGAGATAGAAGCGAAAAAATTCGTACATACAATTACCCACAAGGACGTATAACAGACCACAGAATTGGCTTAAGCATCTATCAAATGGAAGATTTCTTAAATGGGAATTTAGATGAGATGATAGATAATCTAACTGCAGCAGACAGAGCAGAAAAATTAAAAGGATCAGATGAATAATAGAATATAAAAGACAAAAATGAATACAATTTATTAGTATTCATTTTTTTATATAAAATATGTTGAAAAATGTAAAAAAATGTAGTATTATGTATGTAAAATAATGAAAGGGGGACTAAACAATGCACTATACATACGGAACAGATTTCGCAGATATCTCTACAACAACAGCAACAAAAGCAGCGTCAGGAATGATATGGGTAGTAATATCTGCTATACTTGCAGTTATAGGAGGAATAGTATTATACTTCACATTTTTAAGCAAAAAAAATGAAGGAAAATTTACAGGATTCTTAGGATGGATGTATGATTTCTTAACATTCAAAAAAATGATGATAGAAAACTTACTAAAAATCTTATACTTAATTGCAGCAATATTTATAACATTAGGATCATTTGCACTAATATCAACAAGTTTCATAGCATTCTTAATGACATTAGTATTTGGAAATATAGCAGCAAGAGTTGGATATGAATTATTCCTAGTAACATTAGTTATTTGCAGAAACACAACTGACATTAACAAAAAATTAGGAAACAAAGAAGTAACAAAAAATGAGGAAGAAAAATAATTCTTTCAAAAAATAAAAAATAAACCGTTAGAACCAAGAGGACTAGCGGTTATTTTTTTTATGTCAAATTATGCAAGAACAGAGATGAATGCCGAGATACTAAACAACAAGGCAGATAAACCAAACACCTATACATTTACAGTTAAGTAAATGTATAGGCTTTTTAATTCTTTACTATTGACAAAAACAAATGTTTTGTATAAAATTATAAAGGATATTCAAAACGCAATTAAATAGAAAATAAGTTTTGAAAGGAGTTTGCATAATGGACAATGAATTGAATGAGCAAAATAATTTTATAATGTATACAACAGATGATGGACAAGTTGATATTGAAGTAAGATTAGAAGATGAAAATGTATGGCTTACTCAAAATTCAATGGCTGAATTATTTGATACTACGAAACAAAATATAAGTTTACATATAAAAAATATTTTTGAAGAAAAAGAATTAGAAGAAAATTCAGTTGTCAAGGAATGCTTGACAACTGCTAAAGATGGAAAAAACTATAAAACAAAATTTTATAATTTAGATTTAATTATATCAGTTGGATATAGAGTAAGATCAGTTAGAGGTACACAGTTTAGAATATGGGCAAATCAACTGATAAAAGAATATCTAATAAAAGGATATAACCTTAATGTTAAAAGATTCAAAAATAATGGTGGAGGAACATATTTTGAAGAAGTATTAGAAAAAATTAGAGATATTCGTTCATCTGAAAAAGTATTTTGGAGAAAAATACTAGATATTTATGCAACTAGTGTAGATTACGATGCAAAAAATGAACAAACAAGAGAATTTTTTAAAACGGTTCAAAATAAAATGCACTATGCTGTTCATGGTAATACGGCAGCAGAAGTAATATTTAATAGAGTAGATAGTGAAAAAGAAAATATTGGATTAACAAATTTTAAGGGAAATATGCCTACTAAAGCAGAGACAGAAATTGCTAAAAATTATTTAAGTGAACAAGAATTGGATTTATTAAATAGAATGGTGTCAGCATATTTAGATGTTGCAGAGATTAATGCGTTAAATATGCATGCAATGACAATGAAAGAATGGATAAAAGAACTAGATGGATTTCTAACTATGACCCATAAGGATATATTAGAAGGAGCAGGAACAATATCTCATGAAAAAGCATTAGAAAAAGCTCATAAAGAATATGATAAATATATGAAAAGTCATTTAACACAAGCAGAAAAAGATTATTTAGAAATAATGGGTGAAGACATTAAAAAATTAAAATAGTACAGGAGTTAACTATCATTGCACCTATACATTTACAGTTAAGTAGATGTATAGGTCCTTTTTTATACATAATAATCAACTTTCTGAATATAAATTAAAGACGGGAAGTGATTTTATTGAGTGAATTATTAAAAGTAACATTAATAGGATTGTTCTTTGGAACATTTGGAACAACCATTGGTGGAATAATTGGAATAAAATTTAAAAATCCATCAAACAAAATCCTGAGCTTCATATTATCATTTGCATCAGGATTGATGACAGCAATATTAAGCTTTGATCTGATACCAGAAGCACTAAAAATATCCTCAATCCCGAATGCAGTAATGGGAATCGTCTTAGGAATTATATGTATGATAATTTGTAATATAGTAGTTGATAAAAAATTTAAAATCAAAAATTCTAAAACAGATACCAAAAGAGAATTACTAAGAACGGGAATAATCACAAGTATAGGATTGGCGCTGCATAATTTTCCAGAAGGATTAGCAATAGGATCGGGATTTGGAGCGTCCTTAACATTGGGATATTCATTAGCTGTAGCAATTTGCATACATGATGTACCAGAAGGAATATCCATGGCGGTGCCAATGAAAAATGGAGGAATGAGCTCTGGCAAGGTTTTATTCTATGTAATATTATCAGGAATAACCACAGGAATAGGAGCTTTTGTAGGAAAAATAATAGGTGGAATATCGGAAAATGTGATTTCGATTTGCCTAACATTTGCAGCAGGAGCGATGTTGTACATAGTTTCAGGAGAACTAATACCGGAATCAAACTCACTATATAAAGGTAGATTCCCAACAATAGGAAACATAATAGGATTTATATTAGGACTAATTGCAGTAAACATTTAAGAATTTTTCTCAAAAAAGTGTTTACTTTTTTATCTAGTGTGATAGAATAAGATAAAAGATTTATACAAATGAGTCGAAAAATAAAATTAGGAGGAAATATTTTATGAAAAAAACAAAAGCACTATTAATACTGTTTTTAATTTTATGCATTATCACAGTACCATTCCAATATGTTAGAGCTTATTCGGGGGAATATAACAAAAATATAAAAATCTCGAGTGATGTCATAAATCCAGGAAAAGGGCATATAACAGTAGATGAATCGCAAACAGGTGATATATATTACCAATGCGTAGAACTACCAGAAAATGCTATTGCAACAGAGATAGGACGAGACTATGAACTAGACACAATTTGGGAAGAAAAAGACAAATTACAAGAGGAATGTGATAATCTAAAAACAATCCAAGATGAAGCATATGACACATGGCAAAAGAAGATTGAGGATGGTGCAACAGAAGCAGAAATTGCAACAGCAAAAGAAGCATATGAAACAGCAAAATCAAATTTGGAGAAAAAGCAAGAAGAATTCAACGCAAAAGAAACAGAATTCTATGCAAAGATAGAACAAGAAAACCAAGAAATGGAAGAATTAATACCAGATTTCGTGGAAGATAAGTGGATAAAAACAGAAGATGGCAGTTATGATTGTCAGATAGATAGAACGACATATGCTGGTTATAAATTATTTGCTATATGGGCAAAGTTAGTTGACGCAGAAGGAAATGTATCATATAATGCATCAGGTTACGAAGATTCTTTTTATGTGAAAGGGGAGTTGCCAGTAGTTGATGCTACATCTATAACATTAAACAAGACATCTTTAAACTTAGAAGCAGGAAGCGAAGAAACTTTAACAGCAACAATCGAACCTGCTAATGCAACATACAAAATAGCTGCATGGGCAAGTGACAACGACAAGGTAGCAAAAGTGAAAAATGGAAAGATAATAGCTGTATCAGAAGGAACAACAACAATTAGAGCAATCGCAGTAGAAAGCGACTTAGACGCTACATGCACAGTAACCGTTACAAAAAAGGCTGGTACACCAAACGAAGATGGACAAGGTGGCCAAAATAATAATGATAATCAGGGAAACCAAGACAATAAAGATGACAAAGGTAACAAAGGAGAGCAAAAAGATCCAACAGTGGCAGATACAAAAATTCCACAAACAGGAAGCCTATTATACATTGCAGGAGTTGCAATTATAGCACTAGGAATAACAGGAATAGTAGCTTACAAAAAAGGAAAACACTTAAACTTTAAATAGTAAAAAATAAATGAACCAAAATTATTAGACAAAAGTTTAATAATTTTGGTTCATTTTTTACGACATAAACAAGAACAAATGTTTTTAAAAAAGTATTGACTTTTATTAGCTGAAAATATATAATAACTTTCGAATATAAAACGAAAGGATTGCGTATGAACAAAGAAGAAATAATTGAAGGATTAAACGATAAACAAAAAGAAGCGGTACTTGCAACAGAGGGACCTTGCCTTGTAATCGCTGGTGCTGGAAGCGGAAAAACAAAAGTATTAACGCATAAAATTGCGTATGAGATAGCAAATGGGGTAAAACCTTGGAATATACTTGCAATAACATTTACAAATAAAGCTGCAAATGAAATGAAAGAAAGAATAGAAAAGCTAATTGGGGATGCAGCAAAAGATTTATGGATGGGAACTTTTCACTCAATTTGCGTAAAAATATTAAGAAGATACATAGATAGAGTCGGATATAAAACAGACTTTGTAATCTTTGATACATCAGATCAAAAAACATTAATAAAAGAATGTATAAAAGCACTAAAAGTGGATGACAAACTTTTTACAGACAGAGGAGTACTTACAGAAATAAGCAATGGTAAAAACGAGCTACTAGAACCAAAGGCATATGCAGTAAAATATGCTGGAGATTTCAGAAGAGAAAAAATTGCAGAATTATATGCATTATATCAACAAAAATTAAAAGAAAACAATGCTTTAGACTTTGACGATATAATAAATCTTACAATAAAAATACTAACAGAAAATTCAGATGTACTAGATTATTACACAGAAAAATTCCAATATGTATTAGTAGATGAGTACCAAGATACAAACAAAGCACAATTTATGTTGGTATCAATGTTAGCATCAAAATACGGAAATATAACAGCCGTAGGTGATAACGATCAATGTTTAGTAGAAGGAACAAAAATAATAACGAAAGACGGAGAGAGAAATATAGAAGATATAAAGCCCGAAGAAAAAATATTATGCGGGTGTGGATTTGGTGAAACAAAGGAAGGGACTGTTGAGTCAAACAAAAAAAGAGCATATAAAGGACCGATTATAGAAGTAAAGACCAGTAAAGGTATGAAAATTAAAGGAACACCTAATCATATTATATTTGCAAAGCTTAAACCAGATTACAAAAACTTCTATGTGTACTTAATGTATAAAGAGGGATTGGGATATAGAATAGGTCAAACAAGAGGAGTAAGAAAAAACGATTATAGCGAAGTTGAAAATGGCTTAGCCGTTAGATTAAGACAAGAGAAAGGAGATAAGATATGGTTGTTAAAAACCTGTGACACACTTAATGAAGCAACCTATTTTGAATCATACTACTCATATAAATATGGCATTCCAATGCTTGTTTTTCATTCAAAAGGAAGAGAGATGGTATGGAAGCAAGATGAAATAAATAAGCTGTATTACAGTATAAATACAGAAGAAAGAGCTTGTGCGTTAATGAGAGATTTACACTTATACAAAGAATATCCAACTATTGTACCACAAGCCTCTATGAGAGGAGGAACACAAAGAAAGATTATCAACATAGCCTTCTTTAGTAGTAATACAAGAAAGGGAAGAAAACATGGACATAGAATATATATTAATTCGTCAAATGAAGGATTAAGAGAAAAACTCGTAGAAAAAAAATATAATATTAAAAAAGGTAAAGCTTCGACTTGGAGAGTTGAGTGTGAAAGAAGTAGATATGAGGAGGCATATGATTTAGCAAAAGAAATTAATGATACAGATAATAGCATTATACTATCGGCTAAAATTAGATTAACAGAGGGCAAACATTTCAACTTTATGCCATTATCTCATATTAGACCTAATATGATAGTCGCTATATATGATTCGAAAAGTGGAAAAATAATAGAGGACACTGTAGAATCAATTAGTATAATAGAGTACAGTGGAAATGTATATGACTTAAATATACCTGAATATCATCAATATATAGCTAATGGAATAAGTGTTCATAATTGTATATATGGATTTAGAGGTTCAGATATTAGCAATATATTAAACTTTGAAAGAGATTTCCCAGGAACTAAGATAATAAAATTAGAGCAAAACTATAGATGTACTGGCAATATTTTAAAAGCTGCAAACGCAGTAATTAAGCACAACGAAAATAAATATGACAAAAAATTGTGGACACAAAATGAAGAAGGAAAAATCCCTTGTATTTATAATGGAGAAGATGAATATGATGAAGCAAGATATATAGTAGAACAAATAGAACATCTAAAAAGAGAGGAATACTATAAAAATTCGGATTTTGTTGTATTATATAGAATGAATGCTCAATCAAGAGCAATAGAAGATATATTAATGAGAGAAGGTTTACCATATAAAGTAATTGGAGGCCTAAAATTCTACGAGAGAAAAGAAATAAAAGATATAATTGCATATTTAAGATTAATTCATAATACAGCAGATAATTTATCCTTAAAAAGAATTATAAATGAACCAAAAAGAGGAATAGGCAAAACGAGCCTTGAAAAGGTTCAAGAAATATCAGAGAACTCTGGTATACCAATGTACGAAATAATAAAAGATGCGGATAAATACGAGTTAAGCAGAGTGTATGCATATTCGAGGGAATTCATCGAGCAAATTGAATATCTAAGAGAGCAAAAAGATAAAATTAAAATTTCTGATTTAATAAAAGCAACATTAAATAAAACAGGATATACAAAGGCACTAGAACTTGAAAACAGTGTAGAAGCTGAAACAAGAATAGAAAACCTAGAAGAATTTTTAACAGTTGCAATAGAATTTGAAGAACAAGAAGCGGACAATACTTTGGCTGAATTCTTAGAAAACATAACACTTTCAAGCGACATAGATGGAATGGAAGACCAAGAAGACTCTGTAACATTAATGACTTTACATAGTGCAAAAGGACTTGAATTCCCAGTTGTATTCCTAGTGGGAATGGAAGAAGGAATATTCCCGGGATATAAATCAATAGGAGAACCACAAGCACTTGAAGAAGAAAGAAGACTATTTTATGTAGGAATAACCAGAGCAAAACAATATTTGTATCTAACTTGTGCTAAACACAGAACAATATTTGGAGCTACAAGCTATAATCAAGTATCAAGGTTTGTTCAAGAAATTCCAGAAGAGCTATTAGAAGGCTATGCTGAGATGGTAAACAGTAACTCTAAGGAAGATGAATTCAAAGATTCTGGTTATAGATGGAGCTATGGAAAAGGACAAACTGTAAAAACATACAAAATGGATGAAGAGGACAAGAAGAACACTGCGAAAATATTACAAGAAAACAAGACTGCAGGGTTCCAATTTAGAACAGCAGAGAGTTTCTTAAATTCAATAAAACAAAATAACCAAAACAGTAATGTAGACCTAAGCAAATACCAAGTTGGTCAAAGAGTATATCATAAGAAATTTGGAGAAGGTACAATAACAAAACTAGAACAAGAAGGAGATGATATCAAGGTAGACTTAGAATTTGACAAGGTTGGACATAAGAGGTTAATGGCAAAATTTGCTGGCTTAGAAATAATAAAATAAAAAACAAAAAATTATATGATAAAAAAATCATATAATTTTTTTTGAATAAAACTAAAATTGAAGAGCATAATAAAATTATCTAAGTCAGAAAGGAAGGATAAATATGGCAAATTTAAGTCAAGTAGAATTACAAAATTTAAGACATTTAATAGGTGCACACGAAACATCATACCAAAAATTAAACGCATATGCATCACAGGCAGTTGATCCACAAATTAAGCAGGTATTCACAAAATCTGCACAAGATGCACTAAACACAAAACAAAAATTAATGTCATTTTTAAATAATTAGGAGGTAAGAGCATGGACGAAAAAACAATGGTTAATGACATATTAGACGGAGTTAAATCTGAGCTAAAAACATATCAAGGAGTAATAATTGAAACAGAGAATATGCAACTAAGACAAACAATACAACAGATAAGAAATAATGATGAAAGTTTTCAATATGAGTTGTTTAAAATAGCACAAGCAAAAGGATATTACAAACCAGCAGCACAAGCAACACAAACAGAAATAATGACAGTCAAAAATGATTTACAATAAACAAAAAAGGGGATGCAAAATCCCCTTTTTAAAAATTCATTACGAAAAAGTTCCGTAAACGGAAAAAATTCGTAATGAAAAAACAGATGTAGTAAAGGCTGTAGCAGATGGAAAAGTAAAATCGATAAAAAATGATCCAAGATATGGATTAACAGTAGTAATAGAACATCAAAATGGATTTGAAAGCATCTATTCGAGCTTACTAACAGCAGAATTTATAACTATTGGAGAAGAAATAAAACAAGGAAGCACAATAGCAACGGTTGGAAACACTGCTACATTTGAAATAGCAGATACAATGCATCTTCATTTTGAGATGAAAAAAGATGGAAAAAATGTAGATCCAAATATTTATATAAAATAATAAATAAAAGAATATAAAATTGTGAGAAATACGACTAAATAAATTTTTTAATTGAATATGTTATTCAATTAAAACTAACTATCTCTATATATAGCACAACTGTAAGGAAAAAGTCAATAGGCTAAAACAAAGAATTATAAAAGTATAAAATAGTAGAAAACGAGAAAATCTTAGAAGACAAAAGGACTGCGCTTCTGAGATTTTTTATTGAATAACATATTTAATAAAAAAATCAAATAGTGGTTGAAAGATAGAACAAAACGTTTTATAATAAAATCACAAAAAAAGAGAACAATAAATATGGACAAATGAAACTAAAAATCAAAAAACGTAGGAGGAAAAAGCATGTTGAAAAACAAAAAGGGAATAACCCTAATCGCATTAGTAGTAACAATAGTTGTACTTTTAATACTAGCAGGAGTAACAATAAGTTTATTACTAGATGAAAACGGAATCATTGCAAAATCAAAAGATGCAAGAAATGCAAACAGAGCAGGAGCCATAAAAGAAGAAATAACATTGTGGAAAGCAGATAAATTTGCAGCAGACAATGGAGCAGGCTCACACGAAAGTATGGACGATTTCTTAGCAAGACTAAAAACAAGAGGATTGATAAGTGATGAAGATATTGCAACAATAAAAGACACAAGAAAATTACAAGTAGGAAAAGAAACAATAGTATTTCCATCAGATGCCAAAACATTAGTACAGGCATTTAAAGATAATGAAATAAAAGTAGGAGATTACTTAAACTACAACGATTATGTAGATGAAACTAGAACATGCACAACATTAACAAACGAGAATGGATGGGGAGACCAAAAATATACAGCAACCAAAAACACATATTGGCAAGTACTAGGGCTAGATAGTACAGGAGAGAAGCTAATGTTAATCTCACAAAGTCCAATAAAAAAGGAAATGAAAGAAGAACAAACAACAGGAGTAATAAAAAATAAAATTAGATTAGCAAGTATAGAAAATGCTGTAAAATTAGGAACAGAAACAAGTGGTGGCGAATCTTCTGGAAGTACAGGAACAACAGAAACATGGGAAACAACACCATATCTTGTACTAAAAGGAGCATATGGATATGTAAACTGCAAAACAATATTGAATAATATAAGTGGAATATATAGTACAAGTTTAGGAACAGCAGAAAGTTTAACAATAGAAGAGATAAATAGACTAATTGGGGGAATAACAGTAGATTATGAGAATAACGCTGTATATTCAAACGCTGATAAAACAACATCAATAGGCGGAACAACAAATAAGACAAGCTATACTTATCAAGAAGGGGATTATTCGCCAAAAAGTTATATAGAAAAAACAACAGAAACTAAAGGAGAGTCAATTTCGGCAGACTACTATGATTATGCTTGGGCTAACTTAGCAATATCAGACACGCTAAAAACAATCTTATTTAGTGGAACAACAGAGGATGCAAATTTTGCAAAATCGTACTGGCTAGCTTCCTCTGGAGTTCGCGCTTACTCTAGCCGTGCTGGCTTCGGGCCTGGCGTTGTTGATAGCGGCTATGTCAACTCGAATTACGGCTTGTTCTACTCGAACGGTAAGTGGAATGCTTATGGCTTGGCAGTTCGCCCCATAGTTTATCTAAACTCTAATATCACTATTGAAGATTTGCACGTAATAGATGGACAAGAAGATGATTGGTCAGCATACTCAAATAATGGCGTGGTAACAGATGGAACTGCATCAGATGGATTAGCAGAAAATCACGGAACTTCATCAGGTGGAGAAACTGGTCCAAAATTATAAAAGCTAATCAAAAAAATGAAATGTAAAACATAAACAGCAAAAGCCCCAAGAAGAACTTAAAACTTCTTAACTTTTGCTTTATTTATTTTTGACTCATAACTATTGCACTTGAAAAAACATAGGTCACTTTAAATTATGTAAAGTAATACTTGAGAAAAAGCATAAAATAATATACAATATAAAAAATGAAAATTAAAAAGATAGGAGCTGTTTATCATAAATATAGTAAAAAAATCCTTATCACATTTAAGAAAATCAGTAAAAATAACAATAATAATGGTTATTGCAGGAGTAATGCTAACGGGATTAGCACTTTACATATATAAGCCAACATATAGTGTAACATTAAATAATGAATTTATAGGATATACACAAAACAAGAGCCAACTACAATTACGAATAAACGAAGCAATGAGAAAAGGAGACGGCGAAAATATAGCATTTATGCAAATAGACAATATGCCAGAATATAACCTTTGTTTATTAAAAAGAGATGTTGAGACAAATGATGAAGAAATATACAACAAGGTAGTTGGAGACGGAACTGTATATTATAGATATTACGCTATACTAGAAGATGGAGAAGAGAAATACAATGTTTCTAAATTTGAAGAAGCAGAAGATGTTATACAACAATTAAAGGACAAAGAAAGTACGAATTCTGACAAAATAACAATTTTAGAAAAATATGACACTGCAAAAGCAGAATTCACTGATGTAGAAACCTGTGTCGCTTCATTATATAAGAAAAAAGTTGTTAAGGTAACAAGAGCAAGTGGAATAGCTGCAGCTGGAGTAAATACTTCAGGAGAAAAAATAAATTTAGGAATATCTTTAATCAGACCAGTTTCGGGAGTAGTAACTTCAAGATTTGGTGGTAGATGGGGAAGAAACCATAATGGAATAGACATAGGTGCGCCAAAGAACACTCCAATACAAGCTGTTGCAGCAGGTGTAGTAACAGCGGTTGTAGACGACGAATGGGGTGGCGGATATGGTAGACATTTACTAATATCTCACGGAAACGGAGTACAAACATTATATGGACATTGTAGTAGCTTAAATGCTTATGTGGGACAAGAAGTTTCACAAGGACAAGTTATAGGATATGTAGGAAGCACAGGAAGATCATCGGGCAACCACTTACACTTAGAGATAAGAGTGAACGGAGTAGCACAAAACCCACAAAACTACTTATATTAAATAAAAAAACAGCCGTTAGGCTGTTTTAGACTGTTGACAAAATATTTTGTTTAACGGTCTTTTTTTATGAAAAGTATTTGTTACAAACTTTAATCGCATGATTTTTAATAACCAAAGCTCCTGTTTCGTGCAACTTGGCAATAAAAACTGGCGAGTTATTAACATATGTAGCAAACTCGGTTATACACGAAGAAAAAGTAGTTAAATTAGGGTATTTTGCACTGATATTATCTAATACTAAATAATAACAACCCTTGTAATTATATAACATAGATACTTTTGAAATTTTATCTACATCATACAAATTCATTGAAGATAAAGATTCAGCAAACTGGCAAAAATCTTCAAAATTAGCAAATTGATAAATTAAAGAATGAAAAGAACTGCTAGGGCTTTTTCTAGATACCTTAAATCTCTTTTTTGCAGGAGAATGTACTTTATCTAAACTCCTTGTTATAGTTAAAATAAAGCTACCACTATCCAAAGCTATTGTTTCTACTTTAAGATTATAATTATCAGTAGAAAAGCCATAATCTCTTTCTGCCTTATCTAAAACTGCTAGAAAAAATGACTCAGTTTCACCAGAGTTAGACATAAAAGAGTGAAAATCTATATCATTAGCCTTTAAGTCATCCATATTTAAAGTTATCTTAATTTTATTATCATTTACCTTCTCAAATTTCATTTGACATCCTCCTATTGTTTACTTCTATTATACTACTAAATTGCAAGTATTGGAATGAGTAAAATATGGAAAATATAATATTAATATATTATATTAAAAAACTTCTAAAAGTGTAATTGATAATATATCACATAATAATAAAAAAATAAAGAAAAATGGGGAAAATAAAAAAATATATTTTAGTATAAGTATTGAAAAAATCTACTTTTCAATATATAATACAAGTGGAAAAAGTGTTTTAACTAGTATTTCCGTAAGAAATATAACATAGGAGGAATAAAATGAAGAACAAAGGCACATGGGTATGTATATTATTTATTTTAGCAGGACTTGTAATAGGAGGACTAATAGGACAACTAACAGAAGGCGTGAATTTCCTATGGTGGCTATCATATGGCCAAGAATTTGGGCTAACAGAACCACTACAATTAGACTTAGGAGTTGTAAGACTAACATTTGCAATAATGTTTAAAATAAATATCGCAAGTATAATAGGGGTAATTATTTCTATGATTATATATAGAAAAGCTTTATAGGCAATGGCGGAAAGGACATAATTTGATAATAAAAAAATTACCGGTATTAGAAAGACCTTACGAAAAAGCACAAATGTATGGAATAGAAAACTTATCAAATGCAGAATTATTGGCAATAATAATAAAAACAGGAACAAAAGAAAAAACATCAATAGAACTTGCGCAAGAAATTTTGTCAATAGAAAAAAATGGAAAAGAGAACATACAATTTTTACAAGATGTTACAATACAGGATCTAACTAAAATAAAAGGAGTAGGAATTGTAAAAGCCATACAAATAAAAGCTGTATGCGAACTTAACAAAAGAATGGCAAGACCAATAAGCAAAGAAGTTATAAAAATAAGTCGTGCATACGATGTGTATCAATTATTAACAAATGAAATGAGATATGAAAAAAGAGAAAAATTAAAAGTATTAGCTTTAAACACACGAAATATATTGTTAAAGATTATAGATGTCTCACAGGGAGGGACCAGTTCGATAGCAATAGATTTAAAAGATATTTTGTCAGAGCCAATAAAAATAGGAGCTGCCAAAATAATACTAGTACATAATCATCCGGCAGGTAGCACAATACCTAGTCAACCAGATATACAACTAACCAAAAAGTTATATAATGTAGCTTACCAGTTAGGAATAGAATTTATAGATCACATAATAATTGCAAAGGATAAATATGAAAGTATTTTTAGAATGGCAAAGATAGGAGAATAATAATGGGTATTTTTTCATTAGTAGGGTCAAAAGATATAGGAATGGACCTAGGAACATCAAATATTTTATTAACAATAAAGGGAAAAGGAATAGTTTTGAATGAACCAGCAGTTGTTGCAATAAAAAGACAAAATAACGAGATAGTTGCAACAGGCCACGAAGCTAAAGAAATGATAGGAAGAACTCCTGAACAAATTAGAGCTGTAAGACCTATGAAAGATGGAGTTATTGCGGACTTTACAGCTACTCAATTAATGATAAAAAACATTATAACAAAGGTGTGCAAAAGATATAATGTTGGCAGACCAAGAGTTGTTGTTGGAGTTCCTTCTGGAATAACAGAAGTAGAAGAAAGAGCCGTAGAAGAGGCTGTTTCACAAGCTGGGGCAAGAGAAGTATTTTTAATAGAAGAGCCAATGGCAGCAGCTATTGGAGCAGGTCTTGATGTTGCAGAACCAACAGGAAACATGGTTGTCGATATAGGTGCAGGAACAACAGAAGTTGCAGTAATTTCGCTTGGTGGAATTGTTGTAAGTGACTCTATAAAAATTGCAGGAGATGCAATTGATGATGAAATAATAAACTATATAAAAAATAATCTAAACCTAGCAATAGGCTACACAACGGCAGAACAAGTAAAACTAGAACTAGGATGTGCAATGCCACTAGTAACGCAGAAATCACTAGAGATAAGAGGTCGTGAATTAACAACAGGACTTCCAGAAAATAAAATAGTGACATCTGAGCAAGTACAAGAAGCAATGGCTCCTATAATAGAAAGAATAATTGATTTAATAAAAGCAACATTAGAAAAAACGCCACCAGAGCTAGTTTCAGACATAATAGAAAGAGGAATAACTCTAACAGGAGGCGGAGCTCTAATAAAAAATATAGATACAGTAATTTCACAAAGAACAGAAATACCAGTATATATAGCAGAAAGACCACTTGATTGCGTTGCAAACGGAACAAGTAAAACAATAGAAGACATGGATAAATTAAGAACAGCACTACTAAAAAGAAAAAAATAATATTTATCTAGGAGAAAAAGATGTATAAAAACAAAAAAACAGGAGTAATTGGAATAATAGTTACAGTTATTATTTTGATTTTGATTGTAATAATTTCAAATATTAAGATAGAGGACTTTTCGCACGTTGGAGGTGCGTTAAGCTCTTTTGTCATGCCAGTTCAAAATGGAATGACATATATAAAAAACAAGATAAAGAAAAATGATACATTTTTTTCAGATTTAACAACATTAAAAGAAGAAAATAAAACATTAAAAGAAAGAAATAGTGAATTAGAAAAATCACTAAGAGAGCTCGAAATAATAAAATCGGAAAATGAAACATTAAAAGAATATGTAAATTTAAAAGACAAATACAAAGAATATACTACTGTCCCAGGATATGTAATAAACAAGAGCACTGACAATTACAGCAATATTATAGTGATAAACATAGGTTCAAAGGATGGAGTTGAAGTAAATAAACCAGTTATAGCAGATGAGGGACTTGTTGGACATGTTATATCTGTTACAGAAAGTACAGCCAAAGTGCAGACACTTGTGGACACCTCAAGTGCTGTTAGTAGCGTAGTAGGAACGGCAAAAGACTCGCTTGTTGTAAAAGGAAATCTAGACAATAGAAATTTATTAAAAGGAAGCTACATATCAACAACAGCAACATTATTAGAAGGAGACAAAGTAGAAACATCAGGACTTGGTGGAATATATCCAAAAGGAATCACAATAGGGACTGTAAAGCAAATAATTTCAACTAAGAATCTAACAAACAGATATGTTTTAATAGAGCCAGCAGTAAACTTCAATAAACTAGAAACAGTATTAGTAATATTACACTAAACATTAAGGAGGATTACAAAATGAAGAAAGCACTTTCGATATTATGCTTAATATTAACATTTTTCATAATATATTTTTTACAAGCTAATTTCTTCACATGGTTTAATATAGCAACAATAATGCCAAATGTATATGTTATTTTAGTACTGTTTATAGGACTATTTGTAAAAAGAAAGATAGGACTAGCATGCGGAATAGGGTTTGGTTTATACTTAGACATTGTGCTAGGTAAAACGATTGGAACATCTGCATTGGCGCTAGGAATAGTAGGTTTGCTTGGAGAGATATTGAGCAAAAATTTTTCAAAAGACAGCAGATTTATAGTTTGCTTAATGGTAATAGGGACAACAGCTGTATATGAAATAATCGTGTACTTATTAACAATGCTTAGAACAGAAGGAACTGTTGAGATACTAGCTTTTTTAAAAATCCTTTTAATAGAAATGCTTTTCAATGGATTAATTACAATAATTATTTATCCATTAATAAAAAAGGCTGGATATTATTTAGAGAATTTATATGATGATAAATTTATATTAACGAGATATTTTTAAAATAAAACAAGGAAAAGAAGGTGAGCTATTGGGAAAAGGAAAAGAAAAAAATAACAGAATAAGATACAACATCATAACAATTCTTGTTTACTTGATAGGAATTGTACTATTAGCTCAACTATTCAATTTACAGATTATACATGGAGCTGAGTACAGAGAAACATCAAACGTGAGACTGACAAGAGAAAGTGTGCTAAAAGCAGATAGAGGAAATATCAAAGATAATACTGGAACATTATTAGCAAGAGTAGAAGCTCAAAACACGATAGTGTTGTACAAGACTAAAGTAAATAATCAAGTGTTAAATGATACAATATTAAGACTAATAAACCTTTTATCCAAAAATGGTGACAAATATGTGGACAACTTCTTAATGGATGTCAATCCATATAGATTTAAATTAACAGAAGAAGAGTCACAAAAAAAGTGGAAAAAGGTTAACAATATTAACGAAGACGCAACGGCTGAAGAAACATTTAATTATTTCAAAAATAAATACGAGATAACTACTGACAATGTGGAGGATGCCAAAAAAATAATGGCAATTAGATATGAAATATCTTACCAAGGATATAGTAACACAAAATCTATACAAATAGCACAAAACATAAGTAGAAATACATTGTTAGAAATAAAAGAAAGGAACTCAGATTTTCCAGGAGTTGAAATAACAGAAGAACCAAAAAGAGTGTATCCATTGGGAAATACAGCGTCTCATATTATAGGTAGAATTGGAAGAATAGAAGAAGAAGAACTAAAAGGAAATGAAGATACATATGACCAAAACGATATAATTGGAAAGTCAGGAATAGAATATGTATTTGAAGAATTTCTTAAAGGCAAAAATGGCGTAAAACAAATAGATATGGATGTTGAGGGAACTATAACAAATGAGTATATAGCAAAAGAGGCTGTAGCGGGAAATGATGTCATTCTTACAATAGATTCAAAGTTGCAAGCAACAGCAGAACAGGCTATAAAAAATAATATAGAGAGAATTGCAAATGGGGCCTTTGGAAAGGCAAGTCCAGCTGATGCAGGTGTGGCAGTTGTATTAAATGTAAAAACAGGAGAAGTGCTAGCAATGGCAAGTAATCCAGACTACGATCCTTCCGCATTTGTAAATGGAATAGATGAAAATACATGGAATTACTATATAAATGGAGACACAAAACCTCTAGAAAATAAAGCGATCTCAGCAATGTATTCTCCTGGATCAACATATAAAATGGTAACAGCACTTGCTGGGCTAGAAACGGGAGCGATAACAACTACCGATAAGATAAGGGATACAGGTATTTATAGAAAATACAACAGCAGTTGGAAATGCTGGAAAATAAGTGGACATGGCTATCTGGATGTATCAAATGCAATAGAGCGCTCTTGTAACTACTTCTTCTATGAACTAGGAGATAGAGTAGGAATAGATACTCTGGCAAAATACTCATACTATTTGGGATTAGGACACAAAACAGGAATTGAGCTAAAAGGAGAAATTTCAGGAGTCCTAGCAAGTAATGAAATAGCAAAACAAGAAAATAGAGTTTGGAATCCGGGAGAAACTATCTCGGCAGCGATAGGACAAAGCTACAACACATTTACACCAATACAAATGGCAAAATATGTTGCGATGGTGGCAAACAGAGGCAAAAAGTTAGATGTGACAATAGTTAAATCAATAATAAGACCTGATGGAAGCGAAATTCCAAGAAATGAATATGAAAGTAAAGTTAGCGAAAAATTAGGGCTAACTCCTGACAACACAGAAGAAATGAGCTTTAACGAAACTAATATACAAGCTATATTGGAAGGAATGAGAGGAGTTACAAGTGAATCTGGAGGAACGGCATATTCAACATTTAGAGACTTTGATATAGAAGTAGGAGGAAAAACTGGTTCGGCACAAACAGGTGTTGAAGGCAAAACAAATGCGTGGTTCGTTGGATTTGCACCATTTGATAATCCGGAGATAGCAATAGTCGTATTTGTTAGAAATGGTGGAAGCGGTGGCTACACTGCAGAAGTGGCAAGGGATATAATTGCACAATACTTTGGAATGAACACGTCACAAGTATATGAAGACATGCAAGCTATTCCAACAATTCAAATAATAAATTAAAGGATGTAAAAAAATGAGAAGTTGTATAAGTATCAATTTAAGAAAAGATAATATTGTAATAAAAGTAAATGAGGAATATTCACAAGAAGATATAGTTTACACATTAAGAAAGAAAATTCCAGATTTGAAAAAATTATATCAAGGCGAGCACACACCTATTGTAATAACAGGTAAAGTTCTTAAAAACAAGGAAATAGATGAAATACAAGAGTTAATAAAAAAATATCTTGATGTGCAAATAAAATTTGACAGCCCAAGAACATTAGGACTTCATGGAATCGTAAAAACATATAATAAAGAAATTGCAATATCTGAAACAAAATTTCACAGAGGAGCAGTAAGATCTGGACAAAAGTTGGAGTTTGAAGGAAGTATTGTTATAATGGGAGACGTAAACGATGGAGCAGAAGTCATAGCAGGAGACAATATTGTGATTTTAGGAGCATTAAGAGGACTAGCACATGCTGGAGCAAAAGGAAATGTAAACGCAATAATAGCAGCATCTTCGATAGATGCACCACAGTTAAGAATTGCCAACATTATAAAGGAAAGAGAAAAAGAAGAAATACAAGAAGACAAAAAAACTTATGCATGTTTAGACGAAAAGGGAAATCTAGTAATGCAATAAAAATTAATTAAAACAGAAGTATATGATAGTATACTTCTGTTTTAAAAATTAAGTCAATAGCAATAAAATAAGAGTAATAAGTAAGTATGGATCATTTACATGCTCTGTATACAAAAAGAAAATTACCAAAATAATAAGAATGTCATCAAAATATAAATTGATTCCTAAAAGATTAAATATAGGAGCATCAGAAGATTGACATTTTTCTTTTTGCATTCTAGAAGGAGAAGTGCCTATATTAGAATTTCTTTTCTGGACACCAGAAAAAGATGGATTCCTTTGCTGAAAAGTGAATGATTGCGAATTTGGCCTCTGCTTTTGAGACCTTTTAGAAGGAATATAAGAGGCTTTAGGAGAAACATTAAAAACGGGAGATCCCTGCACCATAGTAGGATTTTTAATACCGGAATTAACATATCTTATATAATTAGGAAAACCAAAATAAGGATAATTAGCTACCATCTTTTTTATCACCACCGGATTGATTCATCAAGTTAATAACTTTCTCAATGTTAAATAATTGAATATATTCATCAACTTTTTTCTGTCTGCTAGGATTTAGGTATGGCTTTAAAGAACGCAACAAATTAGCGCCAGAATTATTAGAAGAACTGTTCATAGCACTCATGATCTTTTGCATTTTCATCATAGTTTCAATGTCTATACCAGAATTATTAGTAAAGTCTGTTCTTATGTCAGCTTTTGTGTTTTCAGAATTTGAAGAATTTGAAGAATTTGAACTATTATTTGCTAGAGAATTCAACATTTCTTTTATATTGTCTGGAATCTCTTTGCCGTCCATCATCGATGAAAAATTTTTAAACATATCTGACATGTCAGCCATATAAACACCACCTAAAACTCAAGAAAACACTATTGGTTTTTATGATTAGCATTTCCTTTAATCTCTTTAACAATCTCTTCCGGAGTTTTTGAATTTAACATCTGAGAAACTTGGTTCATCTTAGTCTCAAGCTCTTTCTTATCCATATTAGAAATCATTTTCATAAGTTCATTAAAATTCATATTAGCCATAAAACCCTCCAATAAAATATATTCAAAATAAAAAATATAATACTATTAAAATAATAGTATTATATAATATGAAAAATAATTATAAATGTTACTCTAAATTATAATATTTTTTATAAAGTTCTAATGCTGTTTCAGGAGTTTCGTTTCCTGTAAAAGCTTTAATTGGTGCAAATTCTTCATTTTGAGGAACTTTTAACAAAAGTAGTTTGTCAAAGAACTTGAATGAATCAAATATAAACTTCTCAAATTTGTATGAGTTTGGAGCGGATGGAACTTCTTTCATGCCCTCCTCGTTTATAAACGGATTCTTTTTAAAAGCTCTGTGATAAGGAAGTGGAACATTTACCAATTTTTTAAAAGCGTCAACAGTGAACAAATGTGATAATATATTCATTTGCTTATATGAATCAAAGTTGGCATCAGGTGCTAAACTCTTTGGATTCACGATGCTTGGCTTAGAATCAACATTTGCAAATATCCATTCTGCAGAATTTGCGTCAGTTTTCGCAATGGACTTACTGGCAATAGAGTAATTACCATAAATTGCGAGTCCTAAGAAAAGAGTATCTGCTGGTTTTGACAATATATTATCAACTCCACTAATAAAAATCCACTTTATATTATTTTGATCTAGATCTTTAATCAATCCACTACGAGCAAATGCTTTAAAAACATCTCCATTTCCGTTAGAACCAGTCTTTATAGAATATGGCGAATCTAGCATGACTTTTCCGTCAGTATCAATTATAGGAAAAGTTCCTTGTGTAAAAAACTTTACTTTTTCCTCTGGATAATCAAAGAAATTATGCTTTTTAAAATAAGCTTTTGTAGCTAAATCATTGGAAGGGCTAGTCATTACATACCAAGGTAAAGCAACACCAAATTGTTCTTGTACTTTTTTTAGGCTATCGCATGCAAACTCAAACAATGATTTCTTTGGTGGAACATCAATTTCATAAGTCCCCTTAGGACCTTTATATCCAAGTCGTGTACCTTGACCACCTGCCAAAGTTATTACAGCTAGTTGCTCTTTTGTCAAAATACTTTCTCCTAATTGGCAATATTCATTCATCTCAGAAGCGGACAAATTAGCTTTTGAAACATAAGGAATAGGAGAAATTCTTTCAGATGAAATATATGTAGTAGAAAGGGACTCATTGTAATAAGTATTAACTTTTTTAAAATCTGTTGTAAGAATCTCCTCAACTAAATTTTCTTTTTCCTCGCATGTTAGTTCATCATAAAAATTCAATAAATGTTCCTGATGATATTCTTTTAAAATCTCATTAACTTTTTTCAGTTCGTTTCCCATATAATACCCCATTTTATAAAGAACAAGCTGTTCTTAATTCTTTAATAACTTTTTTTCTAAAAGGCATGTCTGATGCTTCTAAATATGCAATTTCTTTTTCAATATCATAAGGAATCCTTACTAAACTAATAGAAAAAGAAGACAATTCTTTAGAACCATATGTACCCTCTAATATAATATATGAACTCAAAGTTGAAAAACGGTTTGTTTTATCATTAATATCGCCTGGATTAAGCATCTCTACTGGGATGCCAACACTTCCGGGGTTGAACAACATTTTGTTTGCAAATCTTACAATGTTTGGAGTGTGAATGTGTCCATAACCAACAACATCTGGAGTGGGATCGTTAGGAGTCTTGCCGATAAATTCAGTGTTTTCAAACATTTCCCAAGGTGAATGGAGTTCGATACCACTATAAACAGTGTTCTCGTTAGAGAACATAGGATTAAATATATTCGAAAGCCCCTTTGGAGATGCATGGAAAAGCCTAATAAGCCTACCACTCATGTAAAACTCAGAGGAAACAGGAAGATTATGCAAATAATTAGCACGTTCAAGACCAATCTTGTTTGCAGACCAAAATTTTTTGTGAGTATTATCGGGATGAGCAATTACATCATCACAATTTCCAAGCAAAGCAATTTCACACTTTTCTCTTATTTTATCTATAACCAAATCAGGATTACAGCCTTTTGTAACATAATCCCCAAGACAAATAATCCTAGAGATTCCTCTAGAAGCAATATCGTCTAGTACAGCATTTAAAGCTGTGATGTTACCATGTATATCAGAAATGATTGCTAATCTATCCATAGATTCCCTCCTTAACTTTGTATATTATACAGTATTTTTAAGCAAAATTCAATGAGAAATTTTCGACAAATGTGCAATAATTTAGTCGAATAAAAAAATATGCTAAAAATATATGGAGAAAATATAAACAAAATGCCGTAAAGTGTAGAAAACGCACACACGAAAAAGCTTGATAAATAGCACGTTTGATGGTATTATATATACAGTTTTATAAAACTTGTACAAGTATTCTATCAATACAGTTACATCTATTAAAAGAAAATTTTCTAATACCAAAGATAATTAAATCTCAAAATATCCAATGAAAAAATTAAAAAGATTCATAAGAAAAAATTTCTAACGGATTATAACCCCATAATCTTAGATACTAAAAATAACACTTTTCCAACGAGCAGGAGGTGATACGGGTTATTAATAGACATATTGAAAAATACATACACTACCCCCTATGTGAAGTATAATAAATATGCCATAGCTATTTAGCTTAAAATGAACTGATAGTAGTCCAAGAGATAGCAGGAAGCTACCTCTTGGTTTTTTTGCCGAAAACAAGAACAAATAAGGTTAGTCAACATAAGATATATTAAGATAATTGACATTGGAGGGATAAATGTGAACAATTTTAATACAAGTGATAAAAAAATATTAGAAGTAAAAAATATATGTAAAACATATCAATCAAAGAACGGAGAAGTTGAAGCTTTAAAAAATATCAATTTTGATGTAAAAGAGGGAGAATTCATAAGCATTATAGGACCAAGTGGATGTGGTAAATCTACATTGTTGTCAATAATTGCAGGATTAGAAGAAAAAACATCTGGAGAAATATACATAGATGGAAAAATGGGATATATGTTGCAAAGAGATAATCTATTAGAATGGAGAACAATCTACAAAAATGTTCTTTTAGGACTAGAAATAAAAAAAGCTCTTACAGAGGAAAACAAAGCTTATGTAATGGAACTTCTAAAAAAATACGACTTATATGAATTCAGAAACAAGTATCCAACGCAATTGTCTGGAGGAATGCGACAAAGAGTTGCACTAATACGAACACTTGCAATCCGTCCAAATATTTTATTACTAGACGAGGCGTTTTCTGCACTAGACTATCAGACCAGATTGATGGTAACAGAAGATATTTATAACATACTAAAAAACGAAAATATAACAGCATTAATGGTTACACACGATATATCAGAAGCAATTAGTATGTCTGATAGAGTGGTTGTTCTGACTCAGAGACCTGCAACAGTAGAGAAAATTCACACAATTGATTTTGAAATGGAAAACAGAACTCCGTTGAATTGCAGAGAAAATCCAAAGTTTAGTAAGTATTTCAACTTGATGTGGAAGGAGCTTGAAAAAGATGAAGAAGCAAAAAGAAAAAAATAGGGAAGCAATTTCGCAGGATAGAAAAAAATATTTACGAAAAATCAAAATAAACAAAATTAAAATATTAGCTGCGCAAATTGCCATATTAATTATTTTTATAGCTTTGTGGGAAATACTTGCAAATACAGGAAAAATAGATAGCTTCATAACAAGCCAGCCTTCAAGAATATTCAAAACTTTTCTAGATTTATCTTCAAACAATCTGTTGGAACATTTAAAAATCACATGCATAGAAACACTGGTGGGATTTTTACTAGGGACAGTGATGGGAGCATTGATTGCAATAATATTGTGGTGGTCGCCGTTTATATCAAAAGTATCAGAACCATTTTTGGTAGTGCTAAATGCGCTTCCAAAAATAGCATTAGGGCCAGTAATAATAATATGGGTAGGAGCAGGAATGCAATCCATAATTGTGATGGCACTAGCAATATCTTTAATAGTAACTATACTGGATATATTAAATGGATTGTTATTAACTGATAAAGAAAAAATAAAAATGGCAGAAACATTTAATGCGAATAAATTCCAAATACTTACCAAAATAGTAATTCCAGCAAATATTCCAACATTGTTTAACACATTAAAAGTGAACATCGGCTTATCTTTGGTTGGAGTTATATCAGGAGAGTTTTTAGTATCAAAAGGAGGGTTAGGCTACCTAATAGTATATGGAGGGCAAGTTTTCAAACTAGACTTGGTAATGACAAGTGTTATTATACTAGCGATAGTGGCATCTATAATGTACGAAAGCATAGTAATTTTAGAGAAAAAAATAGTGAAATAGAAACTCACTTACCAATCGCCCGAGAAAGGGCATCCCTTCTGGGCGATTCTAAGTGAGAAAATAGGAGGATTAAAATGAAAAAAGTCATGATAATAATTGCCTGCATATTAGTAGTTGCGGCAGTTGTCATTGTAGGATTTGTATCTACACGAAAAGGAGAAGTTAGCAACGAGTTAAAAACAATTAAATTAAATGAGGTTACAAGATCAGTGTTCTATGCGCCTCAATATGCAGCAATAGCAAATGGATTTTTTGAAGAAGAAGGAATAAACTTAGAAATAACCACTGGTCAAGGTGCAGACAATGTTATGACAGCAATATTAGCAGGTCAAAGTGATATAGGACTTTGTGGACCAGAAGCTTCAATATATGTTTATAACGAAGGAAAAGCAGACTATGTAGAAGTTTTTGCACAATTAACAAAGAGGGATGGTTCGTTTCTAGTAAGTAAAAACCCGACTGATAATTTCTCTTGGGAAGACTTAAAGGGAAAAACTGTAATTCCTGGTAGAAAAGGTGGAGTTCCATATATGACATTAGAATATGTTTTAAAACAAAACGGAATAAATCCACAAACAGATTTAACATTAGATGATAGCATAAAATTTGACTTAATGGCAGGAGCCTTTACTGGAGGAAGTGCCGAATATGTAACACTATTTGAGCCAACAGCTTCAATGACACAAGATGCAGGAAAAGGATATATTGTAGCGTCTGTTGGAGAAGCTTCAGGAGAAGTTCCATATACAGCATATTGTGCTAAAAAGAGTTTTATAGAGAATAACCCAAAAACAATCGAAAGCATAACCAGAGCAATATATAAAGGGCAAGTATGGGTAAAAGCACACTCTGCAAGAGAAGTAGCAGAAAAAATACAAAGTTATTTCCCTGGCACATCAGTAGAATCAATAGAAAAATCAGTTCAAGCATATAAGGACATAGATGCTTGGAACTCTACACCAGTACTTAAAAAAGAAGCATTTGATAAACTACAATTAATAATGACAGAAGCAGGTGAATTAAAACAAAAAGCCCCATATGATAAAATAGTAAATAATAGTTTTGCAGAAAAAGTCATAAAATAAGATAACATAAAATGTAAAAAGGGGTTGAAAAAAATCGAAAATATGGTAAAATAAAATAGTGAGAAAAAAATAAAGGGGTGATAAAATGAGTGACGATCCGAGTTACGGACTGAAAAAGACAAATAAAAAAGTAATATTAGCTGTCGGAGAAACACTCATTTTTGTTTCGCCTATGGCATAATATATTTTTTACATTGTCTTCTTAAAATTAAATAAAAGGAGATAACAATGGAAAATGAAGAAAATGTTGATTTAAACGAACAAATAAAAGGACCAATAGACGATGTAACATCAGTTGATATAGCAACACAACTTTCCGACTGTGATGATGACGAAATTAAAAACGTATGTAGAAAATTAAATGCAGAAAAATTGGCTTCTATATTGGAAGAATCTGAGTTGAAAACCCAACTAAAAATAGTTGATTTTACAAGTAATAAAAAGATCCTAGAAATGTTCAATTACATGTCAAAAGACGATATTGTTGATATTTTAGGAGAAATAAGACCAGCAAAGTCAAAAGTATTACTTACCTTAATGAGAGAGGGAGATAAGAAAATAATTAAGCAACTTTTAGGTTATAGGGATGACTGCGCAGGCGGAATTATGACCACAGAATACATTGCTTTAAGTAGTGATTTGAAAATAGATGAAGCAATAAGAAAAATAAAACAAATTGCACCTAGAACGGAACTAATAGAAACAATTTTTGTTACTAATAAAAAGAGAGAATTAATAGGGACAGCCTCTTTAAGAGACATATTAGTAGCCCCAGAAAAGGAAACTCTAGAGGAAATAACAAATACTCACTTCATCAGTGTAGAGCCAGAAACTGACCAAGAGGAAGTTGCTCTTCTGGTTTCAAAATATGACTTAACCGCAATTCCAGTAGTAAATAAAAGAAATGCAATATTAGGAATCATAACAATAGACGATATCGTAGACGTTATTGTGGAAGAGCAGACAGAAGACGTGCTAAAAATGGGTGGTGTTGCGAAAGAAGAAACATTGGACAGCACATTAGCAGAATCTGTAAGGCTAAGAACCCCTTGGTTATTAATAAACCTAGTGACAGCATTTATTGCATCAATGACAGTAAGAGCTTTCGAGTCAACAATCGCACAGGTAGTTGCACTTTCAGCCGTAATGTCAATAGTAACAGGAATGGGTGGAAATGCAGGAACTCAAACTGTTTCTATAATAATTAGAAATATTGCGATGGGTAAAATAAAACTAAAAGATGCAAAAGGTATGTTATTAAAGCAGATTGCCTTAGGATTTATAGAAGGCTTAATAGTAGGAGCAATAACAGGTTGCGTAGTTGGACTTATCTACAAAAATCTATACTTGGGAATAATCATCTGTTTAGCAATAATAGGAAACTTGATAATAGCAGGAATATTTGGATTATTGATTCCATTAATACTGGACAAAATAAAAATGGATCCAGCATTATCATCATCAATATTCTTAACAGCAACAACAGATACATTAGGATTTTTAGTATTTTTAGGATTAGCAAAATTATTCCTACCACACTTAATATAAAAAATAGAACTATTTAATAGTTCTATTTTTTATTTACCTTCAAAGTATTGTTTTTTAGGACAAAATAAGATAAAATATACCTAACAAAAAATAGATATAAATAAAAAAATAAAAAATATAATAAAAATATATCACAAAATGTAAAAAACTTTTTTGATTTTCGTCCGTAAAACGACAAATAAATCGCACAGCTTGTACTACAATATATCCATAAACGAAAGTTAAAAAAGTAAGAGGTGGTAAGGATGTTTCAAAATATATCAGAAAAAACAAAAAAATTTTTTGGTGAGGATGTTGAATTAGACAATCAGGATGATGTTAAATCAATATTAAAAGACAATTTTAGTGTTCAAAATGTTATGATATACATAGTAGCATTTATGTTATCAGTTGTTGGGGGTAATAACAACAGTATATTTGCTGGTATCACGCCGTTTGGATTTGCAATAGTTGGAGCAAGTATAGCGTGCAAAATACCGGCAGCTTTAGTGTGCCTAATCACTGCAATAGGAACAACTATTAAATTTGGCGGAAGCGGTTTGTTATTCTATTTACTTACATTGTTAATATTTATAGCATTAGTATTAATAAAAAGACCAATAGAAGAAGAAGGCAGAAACGAGCAAATACGTGTAGGAGGACCAATAGCAATTTCAGTGTTTGCAGTACAAACTATAAAAATGTTGTTTAATGGATTCTTATTATATGACTTTTTATATAATATCATGTTTGCAATAATAACATTTGCGTCATACAAATTATTTGTAAATTCAATAATAGTAATAAAAGACTACAAACGAAAAAGAGTATTTTCAATAGAAGAAGTAATGGGACTAAGCGTTATGCTTACAATAGCTGCAAATGCGCTAGGCGAACTTAGCATATTTGGTTTCTCGATAAGAAACATTTTATGCATATTGACAGTTCTAATAATGGGTTGGAAAAATGGAATGTTAGTTGGAGCTACAACAGGAATAACAGTTAGTACAATTTTGGGAATACTAAATTCTGCGGATCCAATAATGCTTGCGTCTTATGCAATATCAGGTATGATTGCAGGATTGCTAAATAAATTAGGGAAAATAGGAGTAGCGATAGGTTTCATAATAGGAAACATAGTTCTATCATATGTGGCAAATGGCAATACAGTAGAGGTAATCAAATTCCAGGAAATATTAATTGCTACACTAGGATTGCTAGCAATTCCAAAAACATATAAATTGCAAGTAAGCGACATCTTAGGCGACGAAAAATTATTGCCAGAGACAACGACAAGAACACTTGAAGAGAATAAAGAAACAATAAATAAACTTACAAATATGTCAAATACAATTTCACAAATGGCTCAAGACTATGAAAATGCAGCTGCTACAATAGTCACTGATGAAGAACTTGAAAAACAAGAAAAAGAAAATCAAGAGATATTTGAAGATGAATTGTTAAACAACTTAGAAGGAAAAGAAGACAATTTGCTATATGCAGATTTATATAATAATACAGAAAACATATTAGATGAAATATTTGATAAGTTGACAACAAAAGAAGTCATTACTAGAAAAGACATAGTAGAAATATTTGCGGGTCATAACAACTACATAATGGGCTTTAGCCAAGATGCAAAAGAAGAGGATTACATTGCACAAAGTGATATTGACGAAATGGTAAGAGCCATAAACGCATCATACAGAATCAGTAAGATAAATTTTGTATGGAAAAAGAAATTAGACGAAAACAAGAAGACAATGTCCAGCCAATTAAATGGAGTGTCAGAGGCATTATCAAATTTGGCAAATCAAATTTCACAAGACGAGGAAGATCCATACAAAATACAAAAAGACCAAATAAAAATTTTGTTAGAAGAAAAAGAAATAATATTAAGAGATATTACAATAAAAAAAGAAGAAAGTGGCAGATTTTTAGTAAACTTATACACAAGTGTGTGCAATTCTGTAGACGGAAGTGCTTGTAGAGTTAAGAAAATTGCAAAAGTTTTGGAAAAAGTTTTGAAGGATAAAATGATAATTCAAAAACAAAAATGTGCGTTACGAGAAAACGATGATACATGTGTGTTCTCTTTTGTATCAGAAGATTTATATACTCTTCAAGTAGGACTTGCAAAATCTAAGAAAGATGGTTCGGTTATTTCGGGAGATACAACTGTACAAACAAAGCTGGAAGATGGAAAATATCTAATTGCTTTAAGTGACGGAATGGGATCTGGACCGGATGCAAGAAAGAGCAGCAAAATAGCAATAAAGATGCTGGAAAGACTGCTAAAATCAGGATTTAATAATGATACAGCATTAAAGCTGATAAACACAACAATATCAGCAAATACAGAAGATGATATGTATGCAACATTAGATGTAAGCATCTTAGATTTATTCAAAGGGGACATGAAATTTATAAAAAACGGGGCTTGTCCAACCTTTATAAAAAGAAGCGGAAATGTAGAAATACTAAAATCGGTTACATTGCCAACCGGAATACTAAATAATATAGATTTGGTAGAATATGAATACGATTTGCAAGATGGTGATATAGTAGTAATGTGTAGTGACGGAATAATAAACTCAAATAAAGAATACATCAACAAAGAGCTTTGGGTTCAAGAAGCCTTAGAAGAAATAGACTCAGAAGATGCACAAAGAATTGCAGATTTAATTCTTAGAGAATCAATAGACAACGACTTTGGAAAAGAGAAAGACGACATGACAGTCATAGCATACAAAATAAAAAAAAGCAAATAATACAATATCAAGAAGCCCTTGAAAAAAGGGCTCTTTTTTTGTATAATAAAATAGGAAGGAAATAAAAATGTTTGATATAGAAGAGGAACTAAAAAAATTGCCTAAAAAACCTGGAGTATATATAATGCACGATAAAAATGACAAAATCATATATGTCGGAAAAGCAGTTGTATTAAGAAACAGAGTAAGGCAATATTTTAGGAAGAACAAAAAAACAAAAAGAATTCAAAATATGGTTGCATTAGTGGACCATTTTGAATATATAGTTTGTGATAATGAGGCAGAAGCTTTAATATTAGAGTGTAATCTAATAAAAAAGAATATGCCTAAATTTAACGTGCTTCTAAAAGATGACAAAACATATCCATATATAAAAATAAATGTAAAATCAGATTATCCAGACATTTATATAACAAGAAGGATATTAAATGATGGAGCAAAATATTTTGGACCATATGCTAATGCAGGTAGTGCAAAAGAAATGATAGAATTTATAAAGTCAAAATATAAAATTAGACAGTGCAAAAGTTTTAAATACAAAGACAGAGCGTGTCTAAATTATCACATAAAAAAATGTATGGCGCCTTGCATGGGATATGTTTCAAAAGAGGAATATAGAAAACAGATAAATGAGATAATATCAATTTTAGAAGGAAAAACTGCAGAACTTCAAAAAGAGTTGCAGAAAGAAATGCAAGAGGCTTCTCAAAAAATGGAATATGAAAAAGCACAAGAAATAAGAGATAAAATTTATGCAATAGAAAGAATTTCGCAAAAGCAAAAAGTTTCTAATATTTCAGAAAATGATATTGATGTAATAGGTTTAGCTAGAAGATATGAAGATGTATGTATAGAAATATTTTATATCAGAAACAGCAAAATGGTTGGAAGAGAGCATTTTATTTTTAAAGGATTAGATGATGAAGAAGACGGAGAAATAATATCAAGTTTTATAAAACAATATTATGTAGGAAAGCAAATTTTGCCAAATAAAATAATGATAAAAAACAACATAGAAGAGAAAAATACGATAGAAATGTGGCTAACAGAAGTTGCAGGAAGAAAAGTAGAAATAAAGACTCCACAAAAAGGCGAAAAATTGAAATTCGTAGAGATGGCAGAGAACAATGCTCTTATAACATTGAAGAATAAAGAGAACGAAAAGAGTAATATTTTAATAGAGCTAAAACAAGTATTGGGAATGGAAAAACTGCCAAGAAAGATAGAATGTTATGATATATCAAACTTGTCAGGAACCAATATGGTTGCAGGAATGTGTGTTATGCAAGATGGAGTTATCAAGAAGAATTTATCAAGACGTTTTAAAATAAAAGAGGTATACAGCCAAGATGATCCTAAATGTATGAAAGAAGTTGTGACAAGAAGATTAAGACATTCTGTAAGAATATTAAATGATGGCAATAACAGTGGATTTGGAGAACTACCAGATGTAATATTTGCAGATGGAGGAATCACACAAATAAGAGCAACACAACAAGCAATTAAAGATGTGAATAAAGAAATAGAAGAAACTGCTAAAGAAAAAAATATAGAATTAACAGAAAAAGACAGATTAAATATTTTAGTCTTTGGAATGGTAAAAAATGATAAGCATCAAACAAGAGCATTGATGAATGACAAAAGAGAAGAAATACAAATTTCACAAGAGCTATTAAACACAATAACAATGTTCCAAGACGCAGTGCATGATACAGCGATAGGCTATCACAAAAAATTAAGAGAAGAAGAACTAACAAAATCGGCATTGGATAATATTTCTGGAATTGGAACTGTGAAAAAAGTAGAGCTCTTAAAGAAGTTTGGAAGTGTACAAAAAATAAAAGAAGCACAAGTTGAGAAAATTGCAAAAGTTAAAGGAATTGGCTTGGAATTAGCTCGAAAAATAAAAGAAGAACTATAAAAAACAGGTAAAAAGAAAATTTACCTGTTTTTCTGTAATACGAAAGTACTCATAAAATCTTCAAACTAGAATATAATTTAGTATCAATAAAATAGGAGGGAGATTTTATGGAGTATTCTAAAGATATAATTTTAGGAGTTAATTATCTAGGAGGACAAGCAAGCAAAGAAAAAGAAGGGAGATTTGTAAAATTAATCAAAAAACACAAATTACTAGCGACAATATCAATAATTTGTGGTATACTAATAGTGTTGGATTATGTACTAGTACATAATTTTATGGTTACATTACAACTACTAAGTTAAAATATAGGAGAAATAATAATGAAACTAGCAAATAATTGGAACGATTACGAAATACTAGATATGGCAAATGGCGAAAAATTAGAAAGATGGAAGGACATAATTTTAGTAAGACCAGATCCGCAAATAATATGGAAGGATAAACAATTTCCAGCAAAGTGGAAAATGACAAATGCTACATATGAAAGAAGTAGTACTGGTGGCGGACATTGGGAGTACAGCAAAAAGCTTCCATCAAGTTGGCAAATAAAATATAAAAATCTAACATTCAATATAAAACCAATGGGCTTTAAACATACAGGAATATTCCCAGAGCAAGCAGTAAACTGGGATTGGATGATGAAAGCAATTTCAAATGTTTCGAAAAAGGAACATAGAGAAGTAAAAGTATTAAATCTATTTGCTTATACAGGAGGGGCAACAGTTGCTTGTCTATCTGCAGGAGCATCAGTCTGCCATGTTGATAGTTCAAAGGGAATGGTATCATGGGCAAAAGAAAATGTAGAGTCATCTGGACTAAAGGAAAAGCCCGTAAGATATATTGTTGATGATGTTATAAAATTTGTAAACAGAGAAATAAGAAGAGGCAACAAATACGACGCAATAATAATGGATCCACCATCATATGGTAGAGGAGCAAATGGAGAAGTTTGGAAGTTCGAAGAAAACTTACCAGAACTTATAAAACTATGCACACAAGTATTATCAGATAACCCAGTATTTTTCTTAATAAATTCATACACAACAGGAATTTCAAGTACAGTATTAGAAAATTTGTTAAGAATAAATATAAACAAAAAAGGCGAGTTTGAAAATGGAGAAATAGGACTCCCAATGACAAATTCGAAATTAATATTGCCATGTGGAATTTATGCAAGATGGACAAAGAATAATATATAGGAAAAAAAGATGCAAGAATATAAAGTAAAAATAGAAGAAAATGAAATAAATTTAAAAGTTATATATGAAGATAATCACATAATAGTAGTAGAAAAGCCTGCTAATATCCCTTCACAAGGAGATAAAACAGGCGATCTTGATATGCTTACAATTATAAAAGCATATTTAAAGGAAAAATATAATAAACCTGGCAATGTGTATTTAGGATTAGTTCACAGACTAGACAGACCTGTAGGAGGAGTTATGGTATTTGCAAAAACTTCGAAAGCGGCATCTAGATTAAGTGAACAGGTTAGAGAAAAAGTATTTAAAAAGAAATACTTGGTAATAGTCAATGGTAAATTCGAAGAGAAAAAAGGAACTTTAAAAGACTATCTTCTAAAGAATGAAAGACTAAATAAAAGCAGAGTAGTAGAAGAAGGAACTAAAAATTCTAAATATGCAGAGTTGGATTACGAAGTCTTAAAATATGACAAAGAACAAAATCTATCATTATTAAAAATAAATTTACATACAGGTAGACACCATCAAATAAGAGTACAACTATCTAGCAGAGATCACAGCATATATGGAGATGCAAAATATAATGGAAGAGGAAGCGCAAGACAGCTTTACTTATGGGCATATGAGTTAACAATACAAAATGTGATATCAAAAGAAGAAATGACATTTACGGCAATACCAGAAAAAGAAAAAGCTTGGAAAATACTAGAGGGAATAAAATAGGGAGAGTAAGGTAAAATTTAAATAAGGACAAAACTGTCCTTATTTTTTTGTGATATTTTATTGATAGTTATTATTTCCATTGAGCCATATACAAAAAATTAATATATTTATAATATTAAACGAAGTAACATTTGCTACTTCATTTTTACAGTAATTATTATATAATGGTTAAAACTATTTTTCTATTCGTTTGTTTGAATTGAAGTTAATTTTCCGTTTTCAAAATATAAATAGTTATAATTTGGATAAATCCATTGTTCTGTTGTTCCCCAAGAATATGTAGATTTATTTATTTTAATAGGTTCTCCCCAATTTGAATCTAATACATCTTGTTTTGACATACCAATTCTAACTCCTTGTTGTTTTTTTCTTTCCTTTTCTTTTTCTTTCTCTTTAGCACTTTCTTCATTCTTTCTTATTTCATTTTTTTTATTCCATTCATTGTATAATTCAGTTAATTCTTCATCTTGAACAATATCTATGTATGCCTTTACAACACTTTGAGATACATATTTATCAATTTCAGAACTATTAATTTTATCTGTTAAAAAAGATTTTGCATCTTCTTTTGCTTTATCATAGATATCCTCCTGTTTTTTTTCTATTCTTTGTGCTTTTTGTTTATCTATACTAGAAATTGTTTTTTTACCATTTTCATATACTCTATATGCACTATAATATTCTCCGTTCCCAGTCGCTATATCTCCATTAATTAAACATACATTATATGTATATAAATTTTTTCCAAAACTTAATACATTATTTAGTTCATCTGAATTATTTTTACTATTATTTGTAAGTTCTTCTTTTAAAACGTTTAACATTTTATGTGATTTTTCATAATTATTTATATTATCATCTGCGTTTTTTTGTAATTTGATTTTAAGTTCATTGTATACTTTTTCTTTCTGATTATTATCTTTCAATGATGAAATAAATGTTTTTAGTCCTGTAAGTTCCTCTTTCTCAAATATTTCGGAGCACACATTATTTAAGTCATTATCAAATTTTTGCTTTTGCGTTAAATATCCAACAACTAATATAGCTAATATAACTAATATAGTAAAAGCATAAATTATTACAATTGTTTTTTTACTTTTTTTATTATTTTTATTTTCTTTATTCTCCATAGATTTCCTCCGGTATTAAAATGTTATATTTTAATATATAATTATTTTTAAGCATGTAACTAGTATTACATATCCTATAAATTGATAGTTATTATTTTGACTAGTTCTATTTTTGTTTTTCAGGATGTTTATTATTTAGCTCTGCAGTAGTATTTAATTTTTTTTCATCTATATATTTATAATTTAAAGAGTTTCCTGTACTAATAACTGATTTCCCTAATTCCATTTCTAAATTAGTACGTGTGTTCTTTGCTATTTTTCCACCACGCTTTGCCATTTCTCTGTTTTCTTTTAATCCATAAGGCTTATGCTCTTTTACAAGTTCTCTGGTTGCAATTTCTCCTAAATTTGCTAAAGTAACTTCAATATCAGTCATATTGTCTCTTAATGATTCTTTCCTTAAACCTTTATATTCTTTATATTGTGATGCTTTCATTCCGGCCCATTGTTGATAAATTTCATTTGTAAGTATTCCATATTCATAATTTTTTGTTATGCCACTTTCTTTCCAAACATCAGTTAATTTATGTCTGTCAATAATACCGGTCAATCTTTGTTTAATCCACTTATCGTCATATCCGTTTGTTTCTATAGTAATCAACAGCGCGGTTAACAGCAAGTTCTGGATCAAAAACTTCATCGATTCTTTCTTTCCCCATTTGGGCAAGCCAAAGTTTAAAGGGTTCTGCCTTTTTGCTTGGAATTGACTCAATTAATCTCAAAATTCCTTTTGTATCTAAGACATCTTGAATATAATATTTGCCATCATTGGATTTTAATTTCAGTTGACTACAATTTGTAGTCAACTGACTACCTTCTTTTTTTAATCTTGTCTTTAAAACAGACCAGTATTTTCTTGGTTCATTACTGTCCGTCAAAACACTAATTACATCAACGACACTAAAAAAATAATCTTCTCTTTCGCTATTCCAAATACTTCTTATTTCTTTGCCTTCAAATAAATTTGTAATTGTATTTAATTTATTATTATCCATATATAGAAATACCTCCTTGCATTATTTTTTACTATTAACAATATTATCATAAGATACAGGATTTTACAATTCTTATTTTCTTTGTTAAAGAGTTTATGAAAGTGCCAAAAAATTATATGAAAATGAACAAGGCCTCGTTTTATATAAATAAAAGAGCCTTTTATAACCAAAATGAAACTGAAGTCGAAAAATGTTGTATTATTAGATCAATGAAAGAGAGGGAAGCAAAATGATAGATAAAATTTGCGAAAACCTACTGAAAAAAATTAGACAAGAATCTCCAGACATAGATGACGAAAAAGCAGACGTAATATTTTATGGGTTAGAGCTAATCATTGGAGAAATACCAAAAATGATAATATTATTTCTAGTAGCAATAATTTTTAAAATAGGATGGCTTGTAATATTTGCCTATGCAACAATGCTTCCATACAAAACTGTAGCAGGGGGCTTTCATTTAAAAACAAATATAGGATGCCTAATAGGAACATTTATTGTATACTTTGGCAATGTCCTAATTAGTAAATTCATAGTTTTTTCACCAGAGATAAAATACTTATTATCAATAATCATATTAATACTTTCAATCATAATGATATACCTTTATGCACCAGCAGATACAATTAATTTACCAATTTTAAGAAAAAAAGAAAGAAGAACTAAAAAAATCTTATCATATATATTTGCAATTGCAACACTGGGGGCTGCACTCATAGTAAAAGATTCCACACTATCAAACATACTTATGTTTAATGTACTAATTGAAACAATTTGCATATCAAAACTTGCATATAAAATGACCAGAAATGAATACGGATATGAAACATATGCAAGACAATAAATAATATAGTTAATATAAACATTTACCGGTAATGTTATGTTATAAAACGTAAAAATAAGGGGAGGAAAAAATTATGTTAAAACTTGTAGCAAAAATCGCAGAAAAATACGCAAAATCTACTAACACTGCTTGCTGGTTTATAGGAGTATTCCATCAACCAAAGATGCCAGCTTCACTAATAAAGAAAGATTAAGAGATAATAAAAAGCTAAATTCGACAAATCCCAAAAGTAAAACTTTTGGGATTAATTTTATTCATTATATATTTCAAATTGTTGTTTAAAAAATTCTGGTGTTTTAGAAGTAAAGCAAGCTAAATTTTTATGTCTTTGAATTATTTTATTTACTTCCCATAATCCAAGACCAGTATTATTAGGTTTTGTAGAATAACCTTTTTCAGGAAGTCTATCTATATCAACATCTTTATTGTTGTATGTATTTTCTATAATTAATAATTGGCGGTTACACTGAACATCATTTCTAATAATTACATTAATAATCTTTTTGTCACATTCAGAAGCAGCTTCTATTGCATTATCCATTAAAATTCCAAGGACTCTAGTAAATTCATAAATGCTCATATGCAAACTATTAAAATCAACAAAAGTTTCTAAGTTTATTTTTATTCCAAGACTATCAGCTTTGTAATATTTGTTAGCAAGAACAGTATAAATTGCAGGATTATTAATAGAATCAGGACTTAGAGAGCTAAGATTATTTACTTGATTACAATCTTGCAATAATTGTTTATAATATTTTTCTAATCCGTCCATATCTTTTGTGGCGATATATCCACCAATACCAGCAATTATGTTAGAAAAATCATGTTTAAAAGCTCTAACGTTATCGTGTAAAATTTGCAAAGTTTTATTATATAATTTTTCTTGTTCTAAATCTGCTGTTGTCTTTTCTAATTTCATTGTTTTGATGAGACCATATATGTTAATAAAGAAATATGCTATCAAAGATAAGATATTTATTAAAACAATAAATAAAGGCAATGAGTTATTATAATATACAATTAAATACATTTGCATAAATATTACTACTAATGCAAAAATTAAATCAAGAATAATAAGTCTTTTGTTTTTTCTTTCAAGAGAATCAAAAATTCTTATATTAAAGTGAAGATGATTAACCGCTTGATAAATTAAAAATAGTACCAAATATATAAAAAGGTTAATACATAAGCGATAAATTGGAATATTTGCACATGAAATATAATCTAAGTGAAAAAATACTGACAGAACCTTGGCTAAAATCATTTCTATAATAACGATACAAATCGTAGGTAAAAATTCAGCAAATAAAGCTTTTAAAATGCCAACCTTGAATACAAGCATTACAGTTATAGGCATAGCAATTAAAGTTATTATATTACTGTAAGGTTTAGGAATGAAAGTAGAACAAATTATTCCAATTAAAGAAGTAATTAAAACATAAATTATTTTCTGCTTTTTAGAAGCAGATATTCTCAAAATAGAAGTAAACAAAAGCATAGATATAGTGACTTCAATAAAAATAAACGGTAATCCGATAATCTTAGTCAACATCTCATTTTCCGTGGTTATACTCAACCAAATATTATTTAAAAAATTCATAGTTACTTAAAACCTCCATAAAACTATTCTTATATTTAGGACCAATAAAACAATGAGAGCTTTGCGCATTTTTGAAAAAAATAATATTGTTCCTAAAATCAATTTCACTAATGTTAGAAGTATTAACAATAAAAGACTTGTGACATCTTACAAAATTACTGGGCAGAGAAGAACAAATGGCATTAAAAGATCCATAAGTATTAATCTCGCCAGAAATCACATTGAAGATGGTTTTCATTCCGTCCTTCTGAATATAATTAATAGAGTTTTGATTAATTAAAGTATTTTTATTACTTAGTCTTATAAAATTGGCAGAATTATTATTGATGTCGTCATATAAACGAACAATAGTACTTTCAAGCTTGTTCATAGAGAACGGCTTTTGTAAGAAATCAAAAGTTTTACACTCGAAAGCAGAAATGATATATTCAAAATGTCCAGTTGCAAAGATAATATAAATTGACTTGTTCTTTTTTCTGATTTCTTTGGCTAACTGAATTCCATTTAAGGAATAATTTAAATCTATGTCTAAAAATAAAACATCAACATCATTAGTATTAAGAAAACTTAGTAAGCTACTAGCATCACAAGAAGAAAAAACAACACTGGCATCAAAATCATGCTTAAGGAAAATTTTTTCTAGTATTTCTTGTAACTTAGAAACTAACTGAGGATTATCATCACATAAAGCGAATTTAATCATAAAGTCATCTCCCTAATATTCTATAAAATTGGAAATCACCTAATGGTAAAATTTTACTTAATAACCAATATTTTCCAATTCTCAATTTCTAATATATTCCAATTTAAAAATCTTGTCAATAAAAAAGTAAAAAATAATTTAAAATGTCGAAAATTGATAAAACTTAGAGAAAACAGTACTTTCAAAACAAACTAAGACTCTGGAAAAATGTAAAAAATGTCAAAAGTAATACATAAGTTCTATATGTTAAGTTACATTCATAATATTAAAATAACACATAGAAAATAAGAAGGGAGAATTTGAGACTATGAAAAAAGTAATCGAAAGAATATCTGTGTTTGTAGTGGCAAGTGCTTTTTTGCTGGGAGTGTTAACTGTAGGAAACACTGATATGAATAAAAATGTTTTAACAAGTACAACCATAAACGGGATAGATATAGAAAGTCTTGATAACAAAAAGATTGGATGGGGAATAAAAAGAAATGATAATAATGAACAACCAGATGTGGGAACTGTAAATAGGAAGATATTGGACAAATATCAAGGAATATATATGGGTAACAAAGAGCAAAAACTGATATATTTGACATTTGATTTGGGGTATGAAGCGGGATATACATCTAAAATTTTGGAGGTGTTGAAAAAAAATGATGTAAAAGCAACATTTTTTATAACTGCACATTATTTAAATACTCAACCAGATTTAGTAAAACAAATGATAGATGAAGGACATATTGTAGGAAATCATACAGTGAACCACAAATCTATGCCATCTTGTAGCTTAGACACCATAAAAAAAGAAGTAATGGATTTACATTCAGCTATATACGAAAAGTTTGGATACGAAATGAAATTTATCAGACCTCCTAAAGGTGAATATAGTGAAAGAACAGTTGCTTATACAAATACATTAGGATATACGAGTGTAATGTGGTCTTTTGGCTATGATGACTGGGATGAGAAAAAACAAGGAAGAGAAGAATATGGCAAAAAGAAAATTCTAGACAATGTTCATAATGGAGAGATAATGTTACTTCATGCAACATCAAAAGACAATGCGAATATTTTAGAGGATGTAATAAAAGAAATAAAAAATATGGGATACGAATTTAGAAATATTGATCAATTTGAAAAATAGAATAGGGGGAAAAGAATTGAGGAGAAGCAAAAAAGAGAGAGTTATAGATAGGCTACTTGAAGTCCCAAAAGAGATATCGACAAATGAGCCTAAAATAACGATTGCAGGGTTTAAGCAAATGTTGATAGAAAATTACAAAGCAATTTTAGAATATCAGGACATTTATATTAGGATAAAAACATATATTGGAATTGTCAATATTAATGGATTTAACTTAAAACTTGGAGAGATGACTTCTGACGACATAATGGTCACAGGAGATATAGAGACTGTTGACTTTGAAAAAATAGAAGATTAAAGCAAGGGGAGAAAAATGCTATTTAAGATATTATTAAAAAATTTAATAGGATATGTCAACATTAAAATAGAAGGCTATTTTGTAGAAAAGTTTATAAATAAATGTATCAACAACAAAATATTTTTTTGGAACATAAAAAGAGAGAAATCTACAATTATATATACCAATGTTGGAATAAATGAATTCAAAAAAATACGAAAAATAGCAAAAGAGACAAAATGCAAAATAGAGATATTGGATAAAAAAGGACTCCCTTTTATTTTGCACAGATATAAAAAAAGAAAAGTATTTTTAATAGTAATAATATTAGTGTTTGCACTTCTTTTCGGATTGTCAAGGTTCATATGGAATATAAAAATAGAGGGATTAGACAAGATAGAAAAACGAGAAATAGAAACAATATTAAATGACAATGGCTTAACAACTGGAAAGTTGAAATCAGCGATAAATAAACAAAAAATTATAAATGAAATACGAATGCGAAGAGATGACATATCTTGGGTTGGAATATCGATAGAAGGAACGAATGCAACAGTAAAAGTGGTTGAAGCAAATTCTAAGCCAGAGATAATAAATGACGAAGATTATTGCAGTATTATATCGACAAAGGATGCACAGATTGTAAAAGTAAGTGCTCAAAATGGCATCCCCGTAGTAAAAGAAGGGGATATTGTAACAAAAGGTGATACACTAATTGCTGGTTGGATAGAAGGCAAATATACTGGAACTAGATATGTTCATGCAGAAGGTGAAGTTACAGCAAAAGTATGGTATAGTCAAAAAGAGAAAATAATGTTAAATCAAGTCATAGAAAGGAATACAGAGAATGTAGAAAATAAATACAAATTAAAAATAAATAATTTTTCAATAAATTTCTTCAAAACCCTTTCAAAATTTGAAAAATATGATACAATAGAAACAAGCAAAAAGTTGAAAATATTTTCTGATTTATATCTGCCAATCGAGCTAATAAAAATTACAAATACAGAAAAAATAGAAGAGAAAATTACTTACGGAATAGAAGAGGCAAAGCAGATTGGCATAGATAAAGCTTCTGAAAAAATAGAACAAAAACTACCAAACAAAGAAAATATATTACAAAAGTACGAAAATTCTTACGCGGGTGAGGATTACGTGGATGTAGAAGTTACATATGAAGTGTTAGAAAATATAGGGACCAAAGAGAAAATAGTATTTTGAAAGGAAGATATGAAATGGAAGAGAAGAGTCTTAGAGTCTATTCAGACAAAAAATTTTTTACAAAATTAACAAATACTATAACAAAGTTATTGATACCAACGAAGATAGGAATTAATGGAATGTTGATCTCTATCAAGAGGAACAATGTGTTAAAAGCATATGAGGCTTATCGCGAAGCTCAACAGGAGTCTGAGGAGAACCAAAGTGAACTAGAAAAAAAATACGAAGATATTTATTCTTTATACTTAGAAGCAATAGATAAACATATGATGGATAATGTATATAAAAAAGTGAAAAACGATACAGCAACAGCATTTGAGAAAGAAGCATTGTCAAAATATTATATGGTAATACATTTAAAAGATACAGAATATTTAGAATACAAATATAGAAAACAAATTTTTTTAATGCAACTTGACTATGATACAGTAAAAGAATTAAACAAAGAAAAATTAATAAACAAATATGAACAATTTTATGCAACAAGAATGGAAGATTTGTACAAAAAAATATTAAAGAATTATTCAATAAAATTATCTGAAAATATTTCACAAATAGATAAAGAAATTATATATGGAAAGATTTTTTCTTCGGTAGAAGAATACATAACAGATATTCTTCCAATAAAAATGAAATTAGAACCAGAAAATAAAATCTACTCTGACATATTGGGTGATTACAAAAACTTTGAAAGATTTACAGTAGGAAAGTTAGACCAAAACGATATAATCGAAAAGAACATGATTTTATTAGGAATCAGTAGAAGATTATTCACACATAGCTTGCCTTTAGTGGTTGCAGAACAATGCTACGAAAAGTTATTAGTAGATGTTAGAACTCTAATAATGGACACAAAAATAGCAAGAAAACAAGAAAAGGCATATAGCCTATTAATAAATATAATAGACGATTACAATTTGCGTCTATTATCAACAAAAATTTATTGGGACAAGTTAGCAGATAGAGAAGCATACAAGAAATTTTGGAACACATATAAAAATATAATGAAAATAAAAGAAAGTGATTATATAACATACTCAAAGGAAAAAGAAAAATTATTCTTAAAGAGAGAACTAAGAGAAGTACTTAAAAACGAAAACAGATATTACAGAATTATAAAATTCTACAAGAGAAAATTAGTAGCATTAGGAGAAATGAGAGAATTAAAGAACAGCTGTATTTCAGAAGGGGACTACACAAAAAAGAAAACAGAAGACATTTCTATAAAAGAAAAAGTAATATAATTTATCAGTAAAAGAGGTAATATTTTGGAAAATTATTCACAAATAGAATTTTTAGAAATACCAGAAACAGCAGAGTACAAAGAATTAATAGAAAAAGTTGTAGAAACTTGCTTCAATGAAGAAAACTTAACAAAAACAAAACTATATTTAAATGTAATATTGACAAATCCTGAAACAATAAGAACAACAAACAAAAAATATAGAAATATAGACAAAGAGACTGATGTGTTATCATTTCCGATGTTTGAAAAGGATGAAATAGAATCGATAATTTCGGCAGAAGATGATGAACAAATAGAAGACGTTTTAGGAGATATAATGATCTCTATACCAAGAGTAATCGAACAAGCAGAAGAGTATGGACACAGTGTCCAAAGAGAACTAGCATATATGGTAGTGCATGGATTTTACCATGTAATGGGGTATGACCATATGAATGAACAGGAAAAAAGTGTCATGAGACAAAAGGAAGAAAAAATACTAAGTAAATTAAATATTACAAGGCAATAGGGGTTAAAATGAAGAAAGACGAGCATAAACTGAAAAATGATAATTTTATAGAAGCTTGGTATAATGCAATAAACGGTATAGTCTATACAGCAACAACACAAAGAAACTTTAGAATACAACTTGTATTAGCAGTAATAGTCTTAGCGTTGTCATTATTTTATGGATTGGGCACGACAGAATTTTTGTGTTTAGTATTTGCACTGTTTTTTGTAATCTTTGCAGAAATGGTAAATACAGCAATAGAAACAGTAGTGGATTTGTTTGTGGACGTGTATCATCCAAAAGCAAAAATAGCAAAAGATGTTGCGGCAGGAGCTGTAGTTCTATCAGCTTGCAATGCTTTAATTGTTGGATATTTCATATTCTTCAATGCAGAGAATATGAAAGCAATAAGTGATAGTATATTCAACAATATGGTAAAATCTCCTCAACATTTAGCATTTGTAGCAATTATATTAGTTGTAATTGCGGTAATTGCAATTAAAGCAAGTTGCTCTAAGAAAAAGGAAAGAGGTCAGCTGATAAAAGAAGGATTTGTGCCCAGTGGACAGTCAGCAGTAGCATTTGCAGCACTGACAGCAATTTGGATTAATAGCAAAGACATAGTAACATTTACATTAGCATTAGTACTATCATTATTGGTAGTGGGAAATAGAGTATATAACAATGCGAGAACCAAAGCAGAAGTGGTATTTGGAGCGTGCATGGGAGTATTGATAGTAATGCTTGTGTATGGATTAACAATATTTAAAATACAATAAACAAAGGGGAAATAAAAGAAATGAAAAAGTTTTTAATAATATTATTAGTAATTATAATATTAGCAACAGGTGGATATCTAGGATATAGAATATATAAAAGCAAAACAGAAAATATAACAGACCTAGGAACAGATGTTATAGAAGAGCCAAAAGAAGAACCAAAAAAAGAAGTTCAAATTTTTAAAGGAACAGACAGACCGATAGCTTTAATGATAGATAATCATAAAGGAGCTTTACCACAAGGTGGACTAAATGATGCTTACATGGTTTATGAAATAATTGTTGAAGGTGGAGAAAGCAGATTAATGGCACTATTTAAAGGAAAGGACCTAGAAAAAATAGGACCAGTAAGAAGCTCAAGACATTATTTCTTAGATTATGCACTTGAAAATGATGCTATATATGTACACTTTGGATGGAGTCCACAAGCAGAATATGATATATCTAATTTGAAGGTAAATAATATAAATGGAATATCAGAAAGTTCAAAATCATTCTGGAGAGTAAAAGACAAGAGAGCACCACATAATGTTGCAACAAGCATAGCAAAAATAAAAGAAATTGCACAACGTAAAAACTACAGAATGACATCAGACAAAAAGAGTGTATTACACTATGTAACAGATGATGTAAAATTAGAAAATGGACAAAAAGCAGATACAATAACAATACCATATACAAACACAAACTCAAATACAGTAAAATATACATATGATGCAGAAACACAAAGATATCAGAGATATTCAAAAGGTGTAGAAGAAACGGATTGGAACACAGGTGAAAAAATCACAACAAAGAACATTATAATCACATTCGCTAGAAATGCTACACTAAATGATGGAGAAGGAAAAGGAAGACAAACTCTATATAATGTAAACAACTTAAAAGGTTACTACATAACAAATGGTAGAGCAATAGAAATAACTTGTGAAAAATCCTCAAGAAGTGAACAAACTGTGTATAAAGATCTTGAAGGAAACGAAATTGATGTAAATGATGGAAACACATTTGTGCAAATATGCCCAATAGATGCAAAAGTAGTAATCGAAGGGCAAGAAGAACCAGTGGAAGCAAATATAATAACAGAACAATAAAAAAATAAGAACTGCCAAAAGGAAGGCAGTTCTTTTAATATTTTTCTAACTTATATTCTTTATCTAAATTGTGATTAACAAACAAATTACTAATTAATTTTAACTCTTTTTTTGCTTCATCAGACATTGTAAAAGAATATAGTTTTTTAGCCGGAGCTGAAACTATGTACTTTAAAGCATTAAAAGTATCTCTACAAATTTTTATTGAGGACTTATCTAAAAATCCGCAATTATTACATAAGTAACCATTATTAGAAATACTGAAATAACCAATATTCTCTTTATTCCCACATAAAGAACACTTATCTAGTCTAGGAGCAAAACCTAAAATAACCATTAATCTAATTTCAAAAACAGATAAGATAAAATCTTTATCAGTATCAGTTTCAGAAAGTAGGTAAAGAGTGTTAAGTAATAGTTGTAAAATATTATAAGTATATTGGTTCTCATAAGTAACGTCTGAAACTAATCTAGTCATAAAAGCAGCATAATTTAGTTTATCTAAATCTGTACGAATGTTATAAAAAACTTCAATAGCTTCGCAAGAGTTGATATTATAAGAGTTCACGCCCTTAAAAATAACTAAATCGCTAAAACTCAAAAATTGAGTGCCAGCTAAAAGTGAGCTTTTGGGCCTTCTAGCACCTTTAGCTGCACAACCAATTTTGCCTATGTCGGGAGTAAGAATAGAAACCATCTTATCGAAATCTCCCATATTACTTTCTAGTAGTACAATTCCTTTTGTCTTTATTATTCCCATAAAATCCTTCTTATAAATTATTCATTTTGTTATCATCTTTTACTTCAATATTAGTAATGTTAGAATCACTTTTTTGCAAATTTTTCTCGGCGTTTTCAACCTCTAGCAATTCTAAAAAAGTATTAATATTTCCAGTATTTTTAAAAGTATTCCAAGCTATTTTTTTTATCATATGAAATCATCTCCTATGTAGCATTAAACGCATACCAATTTTTATTTATCTTTTGTAAATTCAAAACATTTATACTAGCAATTATTGTAATTTAAATTTTTTTACTAAATTTGAATCATTGATCCAATCTTCTCTAACTTTAACCCATAATTGCAAATTGACTTTTGTATCCAAAGTTTTTTCTAAATCTTCCCTTGCATAAGTTCCGATTCTCTTTAACATTTTTCCATCTTTGCCGATAATAATACCTTTATGAGATTTCTTTAAACAATAAATGGTTGCTGAAATATCACAAATGCTCTGCTTTTCAACGGTTTTTCTGAATTTCATTTTTTCAACTTCAATATAAATTCCATGAGGAACTTCTTGATCTAATAACCTTAAAGTCTTTTCTCTAATAGTTTCTTCGGCTAGTTGCCTTAATGTTTGGTCAGTATATTCCTCTACATTATAATATGCAGGACCAACCTTCAAGTTGTTTTCTATCTCATCAAGAAGAATATCTAGATTCTTGTTTTTTATGACAGAAACTGGAACAACAGCAGTAAAACTATATTCTTTAGAATAAAGTTCAATTAGTTTTGCGATTTGTTCTTTAGCAACTAAATCTACTTTGTTAATTACCAAAATACATTTTTTCTTAGAATCTATAATTTTGTCTAATATTAATCTGTCACCTTTGCCAATAGCCTCTGATGTTGCATCAACTACAAAAAGCACAATATCAACATCTGAAGAAGCACCAAAAGCTGTTTCAACCATAACATCTCCAAGTTTTGACTTTGGTTTATGAATTCCAGGTGTATCAACAAAAATAATCTGACTGTTAGGACGATTAACAATAGCTCTTATAGCGGTTCTAGTAGTCTGTGTTTTATTTGCAACAGCTGCAACTTTTTCACCAACTAAAGCATTGATAATGCTAGACTTTCCTACATTAGTTCTTCCAAGCATTGATACAAATCCTGATTTAAAATTTTCGTTCTCCATATAGTTCTCCAATTTCTATAATTATTATAAATAATTTTAATTAAATATTTTGTAGAAAAAAGTAAATAAAAAAATATTTCATATACAATAATTCGACAAACTTTTTCTAACACTAGAATTATATAATATTTCTTGCAAAGTGTCAAAAATTATGCTATACTTACCATAATATTTTTATGCTAGGAAGTAGGAGAAATGTATTTAATAGTAGGACTTGGAAATCCAGAACCAGAATATGCAAAAACAAGACACAATATGGGATTTGACGTAATAAACAAGTTATCAAAAGAATTTGATATTGAAGTAAAAAAGGAAAAATACAATGCTTTATATGGAACTGGAACAATTGAAAACGAAAAAGTAATTTTATTAAAACCTCAAACTTATATGAACTTAAGTGGTGAGGCTATAAAGCCATTTGCAGATTTTTATAAGATAGATATGGATAAGATTATTGTAATATATGATGATATAGATGTAGAAACAGGGACAATAAAAATAAGAAAAAAAGGTGGACCAGGATCACACAATGGAATGAAATCAGTTGTGTATGAGTTAGGCTCAAAAGATTTTCCAAGAATAAAAGTGGGAACAGGTTCAAAACAAGAAATACCAAATCTAATAAATTATGTAATAGATAAAGTTAATAATGAAGAATATGAAAGACTAGAAAAAGGAGTAGAACTAGCTGCAGAAGCTGTTAAATTATGCTTAAAAATAGGAATAGACAATGCAATGAATACATTAAATTAGAGGTAGTTAATGAAAGAAATTATAATAAACAAAGATGAAGACGATATAACAGTGGCATTACTGGAAAATGGCAAATTAGTAGAAGAGTATGACAACATAAACAATACAAAAACATTAGAGGGAAATATATATTGTGGAATTGTAAGAAATGTATTACCTAATATGCAATCAGCATTTATAGATATTGGAGAGAGTAAAAACGCTTTTATACATATAAAAGATATAATTCCCAAAATAAGTGAGGTAACAGGAAATAAAGAAAAAGATTACTCAAAATACAAAATGAAGGATTTTGTAAAACAAAAAGAACCAATACTTGTTCAGATAAAAAAAGACAAAGAAAGCTTAAAAGGTGCAAGAGTTTCAAAAGACATAAGCCTAGTAGGCAGATTTTGTGTACTTTTAATTAATGTGAATTTTATAACGGTATCGCAAAAAATAGAAAGCAAAGAGGAAAAAGAAAGACTAAAAAATGTGGCAAATGAAATCTTGAAAAAATACGAAAAAGATGAAAAATATGGATTAATATTAAGAACAGCAGCATCAGAAAAAAGCAAAGAAGAAATAGAAAGAGATATAGTAGAATTAATAGAATACTGGGAACAAATAAAAAGCGCATATGAAGAAGTTTCAAAAGAGGGAAAACCAGTATTAATATTTGAAAACTACAACATTGTATCAAAGTTTTTATTAGGAGTTCTAGACTCAGATATTAATCAAATAACAGTTAACAACAAGACATTATTTGAACAAATAAAAGAACAAATTAGCGAATTAAAAAAGACTAATATAGAATTGTGTTTACAAGAAAATGACTTAATGCAAAAACACAATTTAGAACATCAAATATCAAAAATACATGAAAGAAAGATATGGCTTAAATGTGGTGGATTTATAACAATAGATAAAACAGAAGCGCTAACAGCCATAGACGTAAACTCTGGAAAATACACAGGTAGAAACAAAGAAACCAAAGAACTAGCATTATTAAGAGTAAACAGAGAAGCAACAATAGAAATAGCAAAGCAAATAAGACTAAGAAATATAAGTGGAATAATTATTGTAGATTATATAGATATGCTAAAGGACGAAGAAAGAAAACAAATACTAGACTTGCTTGACAAAGAACTAAAAAAAGACAGAAGCAAAACGCAAGTAGTAGGATTTACACAATTAGATTTACTAGAAATGACAAGAAAAAAACTATAAAAAACAAAAATAGCAAAAGCTAGGAGGTAAAACAAATGATCAGAACGCTAAAATCGAAAAAAGGAATAACAATAATAGCGCTAATTATAACCGTAGTAGTACTTCTAATATTAGCAGGAATAAGTGTAAGTTTGGTTGTAGATAAAGACGGACTACTAAATAGCTCAAAAGAAACAAAAGAAGAAGTTAGAGCAAAAATGATAGAACAGAAAAAAGAAGTGTGGAGCTTAGAAAATCAGCTTAACAAAGGAACTTCTCAAGAAATAACATTAGAACAATTTTTAGAAAGTCTAGAAACTGATGGGATGATTACAAGCGAAGAAAAACAAGAAATAATAGAAAAAGGAAAAATAACAATAGCAAACAAAACCATAATCTTTGTAAAAGAAAATACGGAAAAATAAAAAACAATAATTTTACCAAAAGAAAACAGCATACAAATAGCATAAAAACAGCCAAAACTATGAAAAATAGCCCAAAACCATTGACAACAATTTTTCTTTGTGATAAAATATTTATCTGTAAGCCGCCTGAGTCGGGCAACTAAATTCTATCATAACATCGTTTAGAGATAGATGCCTTGAATTTTATGCTTAGCGAGTATACGAATAAAGGGAGGTGTACAATACAATGTACGCAATAATTGAAAGCTGTGGAAAACAATACAAAGTAGCAGAGGGAGATGTAGTATTCTTCGAAAAACTAGAAGCAGAAGAAGGAAAAAAAGTTTCTTTTAACAATGTAGTTCTAGTATCTGACGGAAAGAAAATAGAAGTTGGAGCTCCTTATGTTAAAGGTGTTAAAGTTGAGGGAAAAGTAGTAGCTCATGGAAAAGCTAAAAAAATATTAGTTTACAAATACAAAGCTAAGAAAAACTACAGAAGAACTCAAGGACATAGACAACCATATACAAAGGTTGAAATAACATCTATAAAATTAGCTGCTGAAAAGAAAGAAACAAAGACAGAAGCTAAAAAAGAAACAAAATAATAATTAAGAGATTATAAAACAAAAACATGAAGGGAGTGAAACTAAATGGCTCACAAGAAAGGTCAAGGTAGTGTTAAGAACGGTAGAGATAGTGAATCAAAACGTTTGGGACTAAAAAGAGCTGATGGTCAAGTAGTTCCAGCTGGAAATATATTAGTAAGACAAAGAGGAACAAAATTCCATCCAGGAAAAAATGTTGGAATAGGCAGTGATGACACATTATATGCTAAAGTAACAGGAACTGTTAAATTTGAAAGACTTGGAAGAGATAAAAAACAAGTTAGCGTTTATACAGCAGAAGAATTAAAAGCTAAAGCAAAAAAAGCAAAAGCTCCAAAAGCTGTAAAAACAGAAAAGAAAGCAGAAAAAGCACCTGCTAAAAAAACAACAACTACAAAAAAAGAAAAAGTAGAAAGCAAATAAAGTTTAAACCCTAGCATTACAAACAATGCTAGGGTTTTTGTATGCAACAGCAAAAAATAAAAAATTCCTTGTTATTATCAAGGTTTTGTGGTAAAATATTACATATAAAAATAACAAAAAGGGGAACAAAATGAAACAAGAAAAATCATTAAGTAAAAAGCTAAGCAAAAAAACTATAATTATATCATTAGCAATAATTATAATAATACAAATATTGGCAAGAATTTATGTTGGATACAAAAAAGAATATTTCCACATAGATGAAGCATATTCGTACTCTTTGATGAACTATGATAAAATTCAAATTACAGAAAATGATGATTTTTATGATACATGGCACACGAAAGATTATTATATAGATTATTTATCAGTAAATAGTGATGAAGTAGGGAACTTAAAGCCAGTATATGAGAACCAAAAAAATGATGTACATCCACCTTTATACTACTTACTACTAAGAATAGTAGCGTCATTTACAATAGATGGATTTACAAAGTGGACAGGAATAATTCTAAACATAATTATATATGTATTTTCAAGTATCTTTATATATCTAATATCAAAAAGAGTATTTAAAGATGAGAAAAAAGCATTATTTACTTGCTTGATATCAGGGTTATGTTTAGGAGCACTAGACACAACAGCATACATAAGAATGTATGAGTTAGCAAATTTATTCATATTAATACTAACATACATACATATGAAATTGTACGACAAAAAAGAGCTAGAAATAAAAGATGCTGTAACAGTTGGGATTGTAGCATTATTAAGTTCATTAACACATTATTACACATTAATATATATGGCAGTGCTATTTATAATATTTGTAGTAAAATATATAAAAGCAAAAGAGTACAAGAACTTAATAAAATACATATCTTGCTTTGTTATTGCGGCAATTGTATCACTAATAATATTCCCATATTCATTTAAGCATATGTTCATGGGATATAGAGGGGAAGGAGCAATGAATAGCCTATTCAATAGCGATACATTATACACAGACCTTGCTGTATATCTATATGTTTTAAGTAAAGGATTAGTTGGATATACATTCGTTGCACTTATAATATTGTTTATAGTGCTAGACGTTAGAAAAAAAGGTGAAATAGTAGACAACGATGAAACAAAATTATTAATTATACCAACAGCGATATATTTTGTATTAGTAGCAAAAATGTCACCATACAAAGAACTAAGATATATAATGCCGATAATATCAGTATCAATGATATATTTAATATATGCGTTCTCAAGATTATTTGAGCTAAACTTTAAACAAAAAACAGCCCAAATAGCAACTGTGGCATTATTTACAATAATAACAATTTCGCCACTATTTACAGGAGCTCATTTAGACTTTACATATACAAAGATGAATCATTTGGCAGAAAAAATAGAAGAAAAAGCAGATGTACCAGCATTATATGTATTTAATGAAAATAAAATCAGATTCTTAGACGATATTTATATATTCACTGAGTTAGACAATTCTTATATCATGAAATACAGCAATGCAAGTGAAGAAAATATAAAAAACGTATTAAGGCAAAAAGACACATCAAAAGGAATCTTCTTCATATATAATGAAGATGTAAAATATGAAGATATTGTGAAACAAATAAAAGAAATATACAATTATAAAACAGAGGAAAGAGTACAAGACTTAAACGCAGGAGGAGTTTTATACTTACATTAAGAGAAGGGAAAGTGATTATTATGGGAAATAAAAAGAGAATATTAACAGGAGATAGACCAACAGGAAGATTACATATAGGTCATTACTTTGGATCTTTACAGAAAAGAGTTGAAATGCAGAATTCAGGGTTATATGATCCATACATATTAGTAGCAGATGTTCAAGCATTAACAGACAACTTTAATAATCCAGATAAAGTAAGAAAAAATGTAAGAGAAGTAGTAATGGATTATTTATCAGTAGGAATAGATCCAGAAAAGTCAACAATATTTATACAATCTATGATACCAGAAATAGCAGAACTTACAGTATTCTATTCTAACCTAGTAACAATAGCCAGACTAGAAAGAAACCCAACAGTAAAAACAGAAATAGCACAAAAAAGAGAACTATTTGGAGAAAGCGTAACATATGGATTTTTAGGTTATCCTGTAAGCCAAGCTGGAGATATAACAGCGTTTAGTGGAGAATTAGTTCCAGTAGGAGAGGACCAACTTCCATTGATAGAACAATGTAGAGAAATAGTAAGAAAGTTTAACTCTATATATGGAGAAGTATTAATAGAACCAGAAGCAATTCTATCTTCAGGCAAAAGAATAAAAGGATTAGATGGAAATGTAAAAATGGGTAAATCTTTAGGAAATGCTATTTATTTATCAGATTCACCAGAAGAAATTACAAGAAAAGTAATGAGTGCTGTCACAGATCCTAAGAGAATAAAAAAGGATGATCTAGGAAATCCAAATGTATGTATGGTTGCATATTATCATCAACTATTTACAGAAAAAGAAGAATACGAAAACGTTTGCAAAGAATGTAGAGCCGGAACTAGAGGATGTGTAGCTTGTAAAAAGCAACTAGCACAAAACATCATAAAAACATTAGAACCTATAAGAGAAAAAAGAAAATATTATGAAGAGCATCCAGAATTAGTGGATAAAATCTTAATAGAAGGAACTCAAAAAGCTAGAAAAGAAGCGCAAGAAACAATGAAAAAAGTGAAGAGAGCAATGAAATTAGATTATTTCGCTTAACAGAGATAATCTGTTGAGTAAAAAGAGAGATTAAAAGTAAGGAGCAAGAAAGATAATATGTTTACAGACTATGTAAAAATTTATGCCTCTGCAGGAAAAGGTGGAAACGGTGCAGTATCGTTTAGAAGAGAAAAATATATAGCAGCAGGTGGACCAGATGGTGGAGATGGAGGAAAAGGAGGAGATGTCTACTTTGAAGTTGATCCAGATTCAAATACGCTTTTAGAATTTAGATACAAAAAGAAATTTAAAGCGGAAAGTGGAAAAAATGGTGAAGGTGCTCGTAAATTTGGAAAAAGTGGAGAGGATATTCATATAAAAGTTCCAATAGGGACAATAATCAAGGATGCACAAACAGGAGAAGTTTTAGCAGATTTGTCAGAAAAAGGACAAGTGGAATTATTGTTAAAAGGTGGTAGAGGTGGTAAAGGAAATTGCCATTTTGCTACTTCAACAAGACAAGCTCCTAGATTTTCGCAAGCAGGAGAAGAAGGAGAAGAAAGAGAGTTGATACTAGAGCTAAAACTATTGGCAGATGTAGGATTGATTGGCTATCCTAGTGTAGGAAAATCAACAATACTATCAATCGTAACAGCAGCAACTCCCAAAATTGCGGACTATCATTTCACAACATTAGAACCAAATTTAGGAGTAGTAAAAGCAGAATATGGAGATAGTTTTGTAATAGCAGACATTCCAGGACTTATCGAAGGTGCAAGTGAGGGAACCGGACTTGGAATACAGTTCTTAAGACATATTGAGAGAACAAGATTATTGTTACACGTAATAGATGTGTCTGGTTCAGAAGGAAGAAATCCAGTGGACGATTTCTATACAATAAATAAAGAGCTAGAAAAATATAGCAAAAAGCTAGCAACAAGAAAACAAATAATAGTTGCTAACAAAGCTGATATAATGCAAGATGAAAATATGTATAAAGAATTAGAAAAACTTGCAAAAGAAAAAAATCTAGAAATATTTAAAATCTCTGCTGCAACAGGTGAAGGAATAAAAGAATTAATGGCAGAAGTTTCAAGACTATTAAAGACACTTCCAAAAGAAGAATTAATAGAAATAACAGCTAAAAAGAAAGTTTATAAATTAGAAGAAACAGAACCATTTACAATAAAGAAAGAAGAAGATATTTTTGTTGTGGATGGTCCAGTAATAAGAGAAATAATGAGAAAAGTAAATATGGAAGACAACGAATCTTTATACTACTTCCAGAGAAAATTAGAAGAATTGGGTATAAACCAAAAATTAAAAGAAGCGGGAGTAAAAGAAGGAGACACAGTAAAAGTTGTAGACTATTTATTAGAATGGGAAGACTAATACAAAATATTTTTTAAAATTTACAAACTTTTGTTTGACATTTTGTTTCTTTTATGATATTATGATTGCAGAAAATAATTTAGGAGGAATAATAATGTCTAGAAAAAAGAGACCTAATGAGTTAAATAAGAGAGAAAAAGCGATTTTAAAATTTATTGAAAAAGAAATACAAGAAAATGGTTATTCACCATCAGTAAGAGAAATTGGAAAGGCTGTTGGATTAAAATCAACAGCAACAGTACATGCTTACTTGGAAAGACTAGAGAAAATAGGACGTATAACTAGAAAAAATAAAATGGGAAGAACACTACAACTATTAAAAGGTGGAAAGCCATATCGTCCAAATGGAGAAGAGAAAAAAGAAGAAAAAGAAGTATATACTGGAAAAGAAATGGTAGAAGTACCTGTAATTGGAAAAATAACAGCGGGAGCTCCAATCCTAGCAGTAGAAAACATAACAGATACATTTCCTATTCCACTTGACTTTATAGGAAATAACACATGCTTCATGCTAACTGTTAGAGGAGAGAGCATGATAGAAGCTGGAATACTAGACGGAGATTATATACTTGTAAAAAAACAAAATACAGCAGAAAATGGACAAATAGTGGTTGCTTTAATAGGGGATGAAGCAACAGTAAAAACCTTCTACAAAGAAAAAGACCACATAAGACTACAACCTGAGAACAGCACAATGGATCCAATAATAGTACCAACTTGTGAAATATTAGGAAAAGTAGCTGGTGTATTCAGAAAAATGTAATAAACAACAGAAAATAATATGTAAAGACAAATAAAGATGGAGAAGTAATTATGAAAAGAATGAAAACTTTTGGAATGTACCTTTTATGGCTTGTACTATTATATATGTTTGTTACAGTTTCGGCATATGGATACATAGAAGCATCATATAAAGGAATAGATGGAATAATAATAAAAGACGACAAAATGCTAATTACAATAGATGAAGCAGAAGCAACAATAGTAAATGGACAAATTAAAGGACAAATTAAAAATGTTAGTCAAGAAGATATTGGAACAAAATACATAAAAATAGACCTTATATCAAAAAAAGGAACACTTATATTAACTAAATATATAGAAGTAGATGGACTAAAAACTGGCGAACAAAAAGAATTTAACTTGATGTTTAGAGCAGAAAATATAGTAAAATATCAAGCGCAAATAACAGACAAAGCGGAACTAAAAGAAGGACTATCAGAACTAGTAAAAATAGGAGACTTAGGAAATGATGGAGCTTCTAAAATAGCTTTATTGTTAGCAGCAGTAATTTTAATAAAACATTTACTATAAAACGTAATAGAAAACGAAGAAAAGATGTATAATAACAAAGAAATTATACATCTTTTTAAAATTTGGAAAGATAAATTAATAATATTATAAAAAATGTTTGAAATTTCCGTAAAGATGTAATATAATTGTAATAGTTTCGCAACAAAAAATTGAAAGGGAGATTCAGATGTTTGATTTTGGACAAGATATAGGAATAGACTTAGGAACAGCAACTGTAATTGCTTATGTAAAAGGCAAAGGAATAGTTTTAAGAGAACCATCAGTAGTTGCAGTAGATAAAGAAACAGGAGAAGTTCTAGCAGTAGGAAAGGAAGCTAGAAGAATGTTGGGAAGAACACCCGGAAATATAGTAGCTACGAGACCTTTAAGAGAAGGAGTAATATCAGACTATACAGTAACAGAAAAAATGTTAAAGTATTTTATAAACAAAATTTGTGGGAAATATATTTTTGCACCAAGAATTATGATATGTGTTCCTTCAAGAGTTACAGAAGTAGAAAAAAGAGCTGTAATAGATGCGGCGACACAAGCGGGAGCAAGAAAAGTATATTTAATAGAAGAACCATTAGCGGCTGCGATAGGCGCAGGACTGGATATATCAAAACCATGTGGAAATATGGTAGTAGATATTGGAGGCGGAACTACCGATATTGCAATATTATCACTTAATGGAACAGTAATAAGCACTTCAATAAAAGTTGCAGGAGACAAGTTTGACGAAGCAATTATAAAATATATAAAGAAAAAGCATAACATCATAATAGGAGAAAGAACAGCCGAAGATTTAAAAATAAATATAGGATGTGTGTATCCTAAAATACAAGATGCAGAGATGGAAATTAGAGGAAGAGACCTAATAACAGGTCTGCCAAAAACAGTAACAGTATATTCAAGTGAGATGCTAGAAGCATTGACAGAATCAGCAGAACAAATAGTAGAAGCTGTACATTCAATACTAGAGAAAACACCACCAGAGCTTTCAGCAGATATAAGCGACAGAGGAATATACATGACTGGTGGAGGATGTTTAATAGATGGATTAGACAAGTTATTACAAGAACGTACGGGAATCAATGTAATGGTTGCGCAGGACTCAGTATCTTGTGTTGCATTAGGAACAGGCAAAGCACTGGACAACTTAGATTCATTAGAAGGAAAAAAATAAAGGACAAAATTGCGCCTATGTTTTAAGAAAGGACCATAAAATGAGAATATTAAAAGATTTTAAAATACCAAACTTTAAACTAAAAAAAATAGAAATGAATGACATACCAGATATAGAAAAAGTAAAAATTGATTATGAAAAAGTAAAAGAAGCAGGAGAAAAGAAAAGCAAAAAACAACCATATGATGCAGGAACTTTTACAACAGTAAAAGACATATTTGTAGAGTCAATGAAAAAATATGCAGACAACACATTAGTTCTTCAAAAGCCAAGTCATAAAGAACCATACAAAGAAATAACATACAGACAATTTGGAGAAGATGTTGTATCATTTGGAACAAAATTAATAAAAATGCTTCCTAAAAAAGCAAAAGTAGTAATAGTAAGTGAAACAACATATCAATGGTATGTGTCATACATGACTTTACTTTGTGGAGATACAGTTGTAGTACCAGTAGACAAAGAATTACCAGATAATGAATTGGAGAATGTAATAAATAGAGCAAAAGCAACTGCGGTAATATACTCTGCAAAGAAGAAAGATTCAATAAAAAAGGTCGAAGGAAATGTCCCAACAGTAAAATATTTCATAGAAATGGATTCTGATGACTACATTGTAGACAAACATATGGGCATGAACTATTTAATAAAAGAAGGAAAAGAAATAGTTGACGCTGGAAGCACAGAATTTATGGATATAGAAATTGATCCAGAAGAATTTAAAATGTTAATATTCACATCAGGAACAACTTCAAAATCAAAAGGAGTAATGATATGTAGCAGAAACTTGGCAGCAAACATAAATGCAGTATTTGCATATGTAAAATTGACGCCAGCAGATAGACTATTCTCTATATTACCATTGCACCATACATACGAATCAACAATAGGCTTCTTATTACCATTTGCAACAGGTTCATCAGTTGCAATATGTGAGGGATTAAGATATATCATTCCAGACATGCAAGAAGCAAAGCCAACAGCAATGCTTGCAGTTCCTCTACTAGTTGAAAACTTATACAAAAAAATAAATGAAACTATAAAGAAAAGCAAAAAAGAAGGAATTGTAAACTCTATGATACATGTTACAAATGTTTTAAAAGCAGTAAACATAGATATCAAGAGAAAGGTATTTAAAGAAATATTAGACAACTTAGGTGGCAACTTAAGAATAATAGTATCAGCAGCAGCTCCAATAGATGCAAAAATTTGTAAATGGGTAGAAGACATTGGAATAGAATTCCTACAAGGATATGGACTTACAGAAACAGCGCCAATAGCTGCACTAACACCAGAATTCGAACCATCAAGATATGCTTCAACAGGAAAAGCAGTAAAAGACACAGAAATAAAAGTTCTAAATCCAAATGAAAATGGAGAAGGAGAACTATTAATAAAAGGACCAACAGTTATGCTTGGATACTATGAAGATGAAGAAGCAACAAAACAAGCAATACAAGATGGATACTTCCATTCTGGAGATATAGGAAGAATCGACGAAGATGGTTACATATATATAACAGGAAGATGTAAAAACGTTATAGTAACACAAAATGGAAAAAACATCTATCCAGAAGAAATTGAGCTAATGCTAAATGACATACCGGAAATATCAGAATGTTTAGTATATGGAGAAAAAGAGAAGGAAGATAAAAGAGACAAAGAATTAATAATAACAGCAAAAATTATTCCTGATTACAAAAAGATAGAAGAACTACATGGAAAAGATTTATCAGAGGAAGATATTCAAAAAATTATATGGGATAAGGTAAAAGAAAATAATAAAAAGCTTACATCATATAAAGCCGTAAAGAAAATTGAAATAAAGAAGGATGAATTCGAAAAAACAACAACAATGAAGATAAAAAGATACGCTGAAATGAACAAAAAATAGGCAAAAAGAAGAAAAAACACTTTTGTAACACTTTTGTAATAAAAATGTTACAAAAGTGTAAATAAAAAACTGCCCGTAAGTATTGTATTTTTTTGTTGAATAATATATAATTAGCGTATATTATAGCGAAACATATGAAGAGGAGGAATTTTACAATGTCTAAATCTGGCATAGTAAATGTAAGAATGGTAATAACTGAAGAAAAGATATTATCAAATATATCAAAAGTCCAAAAAATGATAGATCCTAACAGTAAAAAGCAGATAATACAATTAGAAGACGATGCATATTTCAAAGATTTAGTAGAATCTATTAAGACGTACTTAATTGAATATCCAAAAAAGAAAAATTTCCCAAGTAGTGTATATAGAGCAGCTTATGGGCTTGTTGAATTTGCAACAAATGAATTTGAAGAAAATACAAAACAAATAGAAGAGCTTATAAGACAAAGAGAAAAGAACATAGCATTATCAGGAGAACTAAAAAATGTACTTAGCATTGTGTTAAACAAAGAAGATGGATGGAAGGATTCAATAAAAGAAGTTTCATCAGAATTCCCAGAAGATATAATAGAAACACTAGGACTACTTGGAAGATCAAAATCAGATAAATCTCAAAATTATCATGATGCATTAAAACTAATAAATGCTAGAATTGCAAACCTAGAATCAAACTTACATATAGAAATAGATATGGAAAGAATTGAAGATAGATCAAAAGCATTGAGTTATATAGGAATAGAAGTTGCAGATGCTCTAAAACTAATACCTACTCCAAGAGAAGAAATAGAAGAAACTGTAAATACAGAAAAAATAGCAGTAGAAGAAAAAGTACAAGAACAAACACCGATAGAAGATACTCAATACTACGAAGAGACAAGAGTAAATGTAAAACCTTCATTATGGCAAAGATTTAAACAAAGTAAATTTGTTCAAACAATTAAGTATGTTATGAAGATTAGAATAGTACTAGATGTTCCAGCATTACCAAGCGGAGACGAAAGTAAAAAATAAAAAAACAAGAGCCTGAATTTATAAAAATTTAGGTTCTTTTTGAATGCTAAAAGAGTAATAACTATATTAAATGAAATTAATCAAAACTATTGAAAAAAGATACAGCATATAATATAATTTTGTCCGAAGGGGGATGAAGTATGAAAAATAAAAAGAAACTATTAATACCAATAGTATTAATTATAGCAATCGTTATAATTGCCATAATATTTAGCCAAATGAGCAAGAAAGAACTACTATCAGTAAAGTCTGAGAGACAATTAATGAAAATATATGAAGGGTACGATAACTACAGTTCAGATGGATATCTTAAACTTTTTGCAATGCCATTATATGGAATATTAGATTTAAATGTTTCATCAGGTAGATATGACAAGGCTTATATTCCAGCCTATGGAGATACATCAATAGACTCTACAACCGAAAGCAATACAACAACATCTTCATCTACAAAAGAATATTCAACTACAAATTTGCAAGTAGAAAATGTAGATGAAGCAGACATTACAAAAACAGATGGAAATTACATATATTCGATATCGAAAAACAAAGTAATAATAACAAATGTTCAAGATCCAACAAACATTAAAATAGAAAAAGAAATATATACAAATACAGATTATGTGCCAGAAGATTTGATGTTGTACAAAGAAAAACTAATAGTAATATCAACGCAATATTTGAATCATGCAAAAAGCAACACAATGGTAACAGTATATGACATAACTACAAAATCAAATCCAAAACTAGTAAAAGAATATACATTGCTAGCAAGATATTACACATCAAGATGCATAAATGGAAAACTATATGTTATATCATCAGAAAGGCTAAGAAAAGTAGGAAACAACATAGTAAGAGAATATATCGAAAACGATAATCACAAAGAAATAAAATTAGATGATATAAAATATTTGAAGGACGTAAAATCAAATAAACAAACACTTATCTCAAAATTAGACTTAGACAAAAATGATGAAGTAAAAGTAAAATCGTATTTGTTTGATATTGAAAATGCATATATTTCAGAAGAAAATATATATCTTCTAAATGAGGACTATGAAAATAAAGCAAATGTAAAAGAACCATTAAAGCACCTATTCGGACCGGGTGGAATAATAGGATTTATGAATTACATGGTAGACGAATACGATAGTTATTCGTATGGCGATTACACCAATATTTATAAATTAAAAATAAAAGAAGATGGAGATATTCAATACAGCAACAGAGTAAAAGTAGAAGGAACAACAATAAACCAATTCTCGCTAGATGAATATGAAGGAAATCTAAGAGTGGGGCTATATACAACAAAAGGATCAAGAGTAGCCGTGTTTGACAATAAGCTAAAACGAATAGGTGAAACAGATTATCTATCAGAAAGCGAAAAAATGTATTCTACAAGATTCGTCGGAGAAAAAGCTTACATGGTAACATACAAAAACACAGATCCATTGTATGTAATAGATTTAAAAGATCCGACAAATCCTACAGTGTTAGGAAAACTAAAAATTCCGGGATATAGCACATATCTACATCCATATGATGAAAATCATATCGTAGGAATAGGGATGCAAACAGAAGAAAAAGTAAATAGAAATATTTATGGAAGAATCACAAGTACATCAGTAACAATAACAGGAATGAAAATGGCGTTATTTGATGTATCAGACGTAAATAATCCAATTCAAATTTCACAAACAATAATAGGAGATAGAAGAGCAACATCAGCAGTTCTAACAAATCACAAAGCACTATTATTTTCAAAAGAAAAAGGAATAATAGCAATTCCAGTAAATAACTATCCAAGAGATGTAGAAATAAGTACATCAAATGGAGAAGATATTGAAACTTTGGTAAATAGTTATAAAAACTACAAAGAAGAATACACCTCAGAAGGTTATTTTGTTTATAATATAAACTTGACAGATGGATTCAATTTAAAAGGAATAATTAATCACGACAAAACAACAAATTACAAACCATATTATTATAATAGCAAATTGCTAAGAGGATTATGGATTGAAGATAATTTGTATACAGTATCAGAATCTATGATAAAAGTAAATAGACTAGACGACCTAGAGGAAATATCAAAGCTAGAAATAAAAGGAGGAGAATAAAATGGCTGGTGAAGTAAAAGAAAAAAATAGAACAGGAATGAGTGCCGCAGCATTAACATTAGGGATAGTATCAATAGTATTTGGATTATTTTGGTACATATGCATTCCAACAGGAATATTAGCGATAGTATTTGGAGCAAAAACAGCAAGGGAAATAGGAAGTAAACTAGGAAAAGCAGGATTAATTACAGGAATTATAGGACTTTCAATATGCGCTTTCCTATATATATCAATGGTTCTTCTAATATTAATAGCAATGTAATTTAAAATAAAGATAAAAAGACAGGTTGGAAACAATGTGTTCCAACCTGATAAACATGAGGAGGAAAAAGCAAAAAATGAAAACAGCAGAGCAAAGTGTGCAAAAAATGAGCAGAACTAAAAAAATAGTACTGTCAGTATTGATGGCAATAGTAATATTAATCATAAGCTTTATAACTTACGAGGCAATCACAGTAAACAAGACGTACTACATAGGAGAGAAAAATCTAAAAATACCTGTATTTGTATATCATGATATTGTCAATGATGAAAGTCAAATAGAATATGACTATATGCAAACAACAACAGAAACCTTTGAAAAGCAACTTACTGGTTTAACAAGATTAGGTTATAAACCAATTACGTATCAAGACTTAGTAGAATATAAAGAAGGTAAAAAAGCAATATATAAAAGAAGCTACATAGTCACTTTTGATGATGGTTATACGGGAATATATGAAAATGCGTATAAAATAGCAAAAAAGTATAACATACCAATGACGTCTTTTGTAATAGACGATTGTGTTGGAACACCAGGGTATTACACATGGAAACAAGCCAAAGAAATGCATGATAGTGGGCTAATTTCTATATATTCTCACGGACTAACACATTGTAAATATAACGAAGTATCGCCTGAAGATTTAGTAAAACAAACAAACCAGGCATATGACAATTTAAGAAACAACTTACAAGATCCAAACCTTCTAAAAGTATTTACATATCCATATGGATTATATACAAATGAAGAGCTTGACGCACTAGGAAAAGAAGGATATATACAAAACTTGACAGATAATAAAATAAATAGAAGCAAAAAGCTTAATTTGTCAGGATTGCATAGAGAATATCCATTGAACAATCCTGTATGGAAAATGATACTAAAAATAGAATACAGAAGTATGAAATATCCAGACTAAAAAAAGGTCCAAATTGTTAAACAAAAGTTTAACGATTTGGATTTTATTTTTTGTTTAAATGTAATTTATTTAAAACATTTGCAACAGCATGAACAATCTTTGTAGAATGTTCTGCCGCAATATTCTTACCAATGGCTTTCCCACCGACTGTAACCGAAGCGACAACAGCACTTATAATAAACTGCAAATCCACAGACAAGTTATATATTGAGCCAATCTTTAATGCAATCAAAGCACTTATTGAACCACTTAAAACTCCACAAATATCGCCGACTATATCAGAACCAAAGTTAGCAACCTTTGCTGAATTACGAATAAGTTTTACAGAAGTTTTTGCACCGGTAACTCTTTTACTAGCCTTAGCGTGAAACTCATCTTCATTTGCAACAGTAACTGCAACTGCAATAATATCGAACATTATACCAATAATAATTACCAACAATAAAATTAAAATCGCTGGGAAAAGAGACAAGTTACTGATTGCATTAGTTGATATAAATGAAAAAGCGATTGACAGAATAAAAGTCATAACAAAAACGCTAACAATCCATTTTACATTAGAGTTGTTAGCAGACTTTTTCGTGTCTTTGTTTAATTTTTTTGAATTTATTTCTTTATTTTCTGAATCCATTAATTTTTATCTTTCTAAAAAATGATTTAGATGGTAAAACTATAAGTAAATTTTACGGTTTGAGGTCTAGCCGAATTTCTCTATTTGCTACTTTACATTGCTATAAAGCAGTTTCCTTTTAAAGCAAATATTCCGATGTCAGGAATGCCAGATTGCCACTTAAATCCGTACCTTAATCCCTATAATTTTATGCTTCTAATGAAACAAACATTCTAGAAGTTTTCCTTGAAATACTTTTCTAAGATTAGTCCCTTTTGCAACAGAAATTTCATATACAAAGATGAATATAATCCCAATACTGTCACTCAAGACAGGCTACGCTATGTATTAAAACATAGGTTACACTTAAAATGTAGTTCTTTTTAAGCCTCCGCGATAATAGGGTTGGAACATGTATGCCATTACACATTTCCCTAGAATCTTACTCCCTGCAAACACGCAAAACTGGCATTTCGCGCACAAACAAGGAACTTCAACGATGTGCCCTTTAGTGGATTTTTAGCCCCACCCTCATAATAGAAAGCATTACTAGAATAATGCACCATCAATTATGATTATATCATATAAAACAGAAAAAATCAAGTAAAATCCATCGACAAATATTCCCAAAATAGATTCGTAAATTAATTGAAATTTTATATTGCTCGTGATATAATACGAAAAAAGATAAATAAAGGAAAATGATATATGAATAAAAAACTAATTATCACAATGATAGCAATAGCTTGCGCAGTTTCAATAATAATAGCGATAATATTAAGCGTAACACTAAAAAAGAATGATAATACAACAAAAAATCCTAATACAACAGAAGAAAAAACGCAAGAAGAACTAAAAAAAGAATTTAACAATTTATTCAATAACAGTGTGGAATTTAATGGCTATGACACTAGCAACATACCAAAACTTGTAGAAAATAAACCTATTGTATATACAACATATGAACTTGAAGAAAACAAAGAAGACAAATATGAAGTTGACATGCATATACCAGTAATCAACATTAAAAACGATGTTGCAAATGAATTTAATGCAATAACACAAACCATATTTGCAAACAAAGCAATGGACATTCTAAAAAATTCAAAAGTTTATACGATATACAGCATAACATATACAGGGTATATAAAGGGAGATATATTATCAGTAATCATAAAATCAACATTAAAAGAAGGAACAAGTGCGCAAAGAATAATTGTGCAAACATATAATTATGATTTGAAAAAAGGAAGAAAAATCAAATTTGAAGAACTATTAGCGCAAAAGCAAATTAGTACAAGTGAAGTCTCAAAAAAGATAAATACAGAAATAACAAAATCAATAAAAGAAGCAAATAAAATTCAAATATCAGGATATCAAACATACACAAGAGACCTAAATGATGAGATATATCAAATACAGAATATATCTACATTTTTTATTGGTCAAGATGGAAAGATTCGTCTAGTATTCGCATATGGGAATAACAACTTTACATCAGAGATGGATATAATAGAAATATAGAAAGAGCAGGAAAATGTCTAAAAATATTTTAATTACAGAAAAGCCGTCAGTAGCACAAGAATTTGCAAAAGTGCTAAACGTGAATACTACTAGAAGAGACGGTTACTTAGAGGCGGAAAATTGGATAATAACATGGTGTGTTGGACACTTAGTAACAATGTCATACCCAGAGAAATATGATGAAAAAATGAAACTTTGGAGACTGGATACATTACCATTTATGCCAAAAGAATATAAATATGAAGTAATTCCAAATGTACAAAAGCAATTCAATACAATACAAATGTTATTAAATAGAGAAGATGTTTCTACAATATATGTTGCAACTGACTCGGGAAGAGAGGGGGAATACATATATAGACTAGTAGAACAAATGATAGGAGTGAAAGGAAAAGATAGGAAAAGAGTTTGGATTGACTCGCAGACAGAGGAAGAAATAAAAAAGGGAATAAGAGAAGCTAAAGAACTTACAGAGTATGATAGCTTAGCAGACAGTGCATATTTAAGAGCGAAGGAAGATTATTTAATAGGAATTAACTTTTCAAGACTATTGACAATCATATATGGTAAAAGAGCTGCAAGTAAATTACAAGAAGATAGAATCTCCATATCGGTAGGAAGAGTAATGACCTGTGTTTTAGGTATGGTAGTATCAAGAGAAAGGGAGATAAGAAACTTTATAAAGGTTCCATATTATAAAATAGTAGGAGAATTTGGACCAAAAGACAGCAGTTTTACAGCAGAATGGAAAGTTACGGAAAATTCTTCTCAAAAAGATTCTGTGAAACTTTATAACGAGACGGGATTTAAAAAAGAAAAAGATGCTAAGGACTTCATAATAGAGCTAAGTAACAAAAAGGCAACAGTAAAAGAAGTAAAGAAATCAAAACAAAAAGAAAATGCACCATTATTATTTAATTTAGCCGAAATTCAAAATGAATGTACGAAAAGATTTAAAATCAAGCCAGATGAAACTTTAGAGATAATACAAAATTTATATGAGAAAAAGCTTGTTACTTATCCAAGAACAGATGCGAGAGTACTATCAACAGCAGTCGCAAAAGTAATCAGCAAAAACTTAAATGGAATAGCTAAAGGATTTAAAAATGAAGAAATCCAAGGATATATAAAGAAGATGGTTGATGAAAAATACTCAACTAATTTAATAAAGACTAAATATGTAAATGATAGTAAAATAACAGATCATTATGCTATAATTCCAACAGGGCAGGGATATGAGAATTATGAGAAGTTACCAGACTTACAAAAAGAAGTATATAAACTTATAGTGAAAAGATTTTTAGCAATATTTTATCCTCCTGCTGAATTCAACAAAGTGTCAGTTATAATTCAAGTAGAAAACAAAGAGTATAAGGAAGAGTTTAGTGCAAGTGGAAAAGTTTGTTTAAATCAGGGATATTTAGAAGTACTAAAAAATAAGAATACACTAAAAGAATCCACAGATTCTGCAGAAAAAGTGGAAAACAATGAAGAAAAAGACAACCTAGAAGTGTTTGCTCAAATAAAAAAAGGACAGGAAATAGAAGTTGTAAATTATGAAACAAAAGAAGCGCAGACAAATCCACCTACAAGATATAATTCTGGTTCTATAATTTTAGCAATGGAGAATGCAGGAAAACTAATAGAAGATGAAGAATTAAGAGAGCAAATAAAAGGTGCAGGAATTGGAACAAGTGCAACAAGAGCTGAAATAATAAAGAAATTAGAAAAAATACAATATATACAAATAAATGACAAAACTCAGATTATCACTCCGACACAAAAGGGAGAAATAATATATGACATAGTATATAATGCGATGCCAGATATGTTAAATCCTAAACTTACAGCAAGTTGGGAAAAAGGACTAGATATGGTGTCAAAAAAAGAAATCGAATCAAATGTATTTATGGAAAAGCTAGAAAAATATATACAAACTAAATTTGATAAATTGATAGTAAAATATTAGAGAGAAAGGATTGAGGTAATCTATGAAAATTGGTTTAGCTTTAGCAGGTGGAGGAATCAAAGGAGCTGGACATATAGGAGCTCTAAAAGCATTAAAAGAGAATGGAATAGAAGTGGATTGCATTGGAGGAACAAGCATAGGAAGCATTGTTTCTGCACTTTATGCTATGGATTATTCAACAGACGAAATGCTTAAACTTTTTAAATATTTTGCAAAAGACATAATGAAAATAGATCCAAAGTATTACTGGTCAAATGTAAAGAGTAAAAGAAATTTTATGGGTTATGGACTACTTTCAGGAGAAAGGATTGAACAGGCAATAGCAGAATGTGCTGAATTAAAAGGTTTAAAAAATATAAAAGACATAAAAATGCCAATTTGTATGCCAACCACAGAAATAACAGAAAGTAAAAAATATGTATTTACAAATCAAGAAACACAAGATGAAACGAAGATGGTGGAATATATTCAAGATATTAAAATAGGAACGGCTGTACGAGCCAGTGCAAGTTATCCAGGAGTGTTTGCCCCAACAGTATTTAAAGGACATAAATTTGTAGATGGAGGAATATTTGATAATCTTCCAACTCATGAAGTAAGAAAACTAGGAGCAGACAAAGTGTTATCAATAAGATTCAGTTCAGAGAAATTTTACGATCCAAAGAATCTATTTGAAGTAGCATTAAAATCTGTTGACTTATTATTTGATCAAAGAACTGCCTCGGAAGTAGCAAGCAGTGATTACGCAATAACGTTAGACTTGCCAGAAGCAAACGTATTTAACATCAAAAAAATAGATTATTGTTACAATCAAGGATATATAACAACATTAGAACATATGGCAGAAATAAAAGAAATATTTAAAGAAAAATAAAAAAGCTAACTTCCATAAAAAGGAGAGTAAAAACATAATGATAAAAGAAATAAAAGAAATACAATTAAATGCTCTAAAAAAGGAATTAGAAAACGTTAAAGACGATGATTATGAATTAAGGGGAACGTTAAAAACAAAAATAGAGAAAACTGAAAAGGCAAAAACAATAAGCGACTTAGGACTTAACCTTGAAGAGGCTAAAAATTTCTAGAAGAACATGACATTCCGTTTGTATTAGAAGAAGAGGATAAAGCGATAACTGAAAGGGAAGGCGGATTTCAAGGATTAGAAGATTTTATACTAGTACATGAAACAAGATATCAACCAACTCAAAATAGAATTAAATCGCCAAAAGAAGCAGGGGCTCGTATTGGAGAGAGTATAACTCTAAAAGGCAAAGAGTATAAATATGAAATTCCTTATATGAGGAATACTGTACATTTTGCGGTAAATGATGAAGTCAATACAAGCCATGGAAACATGAATATTGACGGAGCACTATATGCTATATTAATACCAATGATTGATGCTCCTAAAGAAAGACTAAAAGGAACAGCAAGTGATATGTATACTTTTAATGGTGGAGTAGAAATAACTCCACAATCTTATATATTATGCCTTAAGGGAGAAGGAGAAAAAGTTAAACAAGACAATCCGAATGCTATGGTTATAGAATGTGAAGGAAATGGAGTTAATGGGTATGCAAAGGCATTTTTATCTACTATAGGATATAAACAAACAGATACAGGATGGTACGGTTTCATAGAAACAACGAAAAACGGTCAGCAACGAGAAAAAGATTTCATAAGAATTATGAAAGAAAATAAAATAGAAAATAGGACACATATGTGGAGTGAGGAAAATACCGAAGAGATAGCGTATAAGTTCTTCAACAGGGCAATGGCGATATGTCATATTATAAAAGAGAATGGGCTAATAAATAAAGCAAGTGATAAAGAGGAAATAATGCAAGATATAAAAGAAGAATTTGGTATAGAGCCGTATACTATAAAAACTATAGAAGGACAATTCCAAGATTATATTCAAGGTGTATTTAAAGATGAGGAGATAGATTCTTCAGAGATAATGAAGAAGGGAAGTTGGAGCGTAGAAGACATTGTTGAAATAACTATACAGCATATAATTGAAGAAAAAAATAAAGCAGGAATAGAAAAGATAAAAGGGAATTTTAAAAAGTGGGCAGAAACTAGAGATCTAGAGGAAGAAAAAATAACACTAGATGATGTCTATGCTCAGTATGAACAACATATAGAAAAATTCCCAACCAATGAAAACATATTTGCAAATGCATTCTTGGAGACTTTTAGGGCAATGAAAAGAGAAAATGAAACAGAAGCAAGAAAAATGGCTACAGAAATAGTAATTTTTTCATTAAAAGAAAGGACTAAAATAGGAGACAGACTATCTCCAGAAACAGAAGAAAAGGCAATAAGACTTAGCGAGATATGGAATGCAGCAGGGAAAGAGATAAACTTACCAGAAATGACTTATTATGAGGGGGAACTGATACCATGGGGATGGTGCAAACTGCCAAAAGTAACACAAAGGGGAATTCAAGAACTTCCTCCTCCTCCAACTTCGACTGTAGAAGTGCCAAAAAACCTTCCACCAGTACCTATAATAAGTATATCAGAAATCAGAGATACAATAAAGGAGGTACGAGTAAGTGAAGTGACAGAGGCGAGAGAAATAATAGAAGAATCGATGAAACAAGTAGAGAAAAAATCAACAGAGAAAAAAGAAACAGAGACAATAGAACCCGAAATCTAAAAGGAGACTACTATGATAAAAAATAAAACTGACAGTCAGATTATTTATTCAGAGTTATATGCAATATTAAATGTAATGGACTCGAAAGATGTAAATAAGATACCAAAAAAGTTTATGGAAAAAATAAAGCAGGAAAGATCTAATACATATAGTCCTCAATATGATAATGCTCTTCCATTAAATAAACAAGAGATAAGAAAAGAAACACTAGCCATATTGGCATTATTATATATAAATTATTGGTGTAAAGATGAAAATGAAAAACAAGAATACTTACAAGTAATAAAAGAAAACGAGCAAAAATACCGACAACAGATAAGAGAAAAGACTGATATAAAATATATAACTAGGACACCAAAAATAGAGAAAAACAATGTACCGGAGCAAGAATTAGCAGTTGTGAAAAACAAAAGATTTATAAAGAAAGTTATCGAAAAAATTAAGAGCTTTTTAAACAAACATTAAAAGTGACAAAAAATAGAAATAATTAGTATGAGTTTTTAATAGGTGAGTAATAAAAAATAAAAAAGAACCCCTGAAGAAAAATCTTCAGGGGTGTCTGTTTGGTTAATTGGAAATCTGCTTGTCCAGCATAGCCTGAGCCATAGCTGCGACATCCTTGGCAGGATCCTTGCACAAAGTCATGAGAATGTACTTTGTGGTCACGGGATTCGATGCGATAGCCATACGCAACGCATGAATCGGGCTCTGGGACAGCTTCTCCTGAGTTGCAACATCAATGTTGTGATGCCTGGCAACGTTGAGAAGAATAACCAGAGAGTTGCTCTTAGCCAGATTTGCCAGGGCAATGTCCGGCGTCTTGGGATTCGTGGACAGAGCGTACTGAACCATCCGGTTCGGTTTCTCGGACAGCTTTTCCAAAATGTCCTCATAGTGAGGCTCGGTAAGAGCCATCGCAAGAGAGGTCAAAACTTCCGAAGAGTCATCCTCGGCGAGTTTTTCGATAATGTCAGGAGTGACACTATCGTGGAAAATGATCTGAGAGCGAACAGACGGAAAGTGGCAGTCTGTCAGCTGCATGAGCACTTGGTTTTCAGTGTTTTCGTTTGCCACAATGGCGCTCAAAGTTTCCTCTTCCTGAGACGTCCGAGCAAGATGCTCGAGAGTGTCAGGGTCCTTACACAGGGAAGCAAATTCCCACTCGCAAATAGACATGTTTTTTCCTCCTTATTAAAGTTCTTGAAAAAACTACAGGTATAGATTTTTTTTATCCCTATACCGGGGATAGTATACAAACATTATATCACGATAATTATATTATGTCAATTTACTACAAACACATTGACAACAAGCATAAAGAACGATAGAATATTCATAGAATAAAGAGGGGAATACCTAATGATAGAGATAAAAAATGTAACTAAAACCTATAATGGAGAAAAAAAGGCAGTGGATGATATATCGTTTACTGTAAATGATGGAGAAATATTTGCATTCATAGGCCATAATGGAGCTGGCAAAACAACAACTATTAAATCAATAGTAGGAATATTAGACTTTGAACAAGGAGATATTTTAATCAACGGAAAATCAATAAAAAAACAGCCAATAGAATGTAAAAAAGAGATGGCGTATGTACCAGATAACCCAGACTTATACGAAAATATGAAAGCAATAGATTTTATAAATTTTATATGTGATATGTATGAGGTGGATAAAGCAGAGAGAAAAGAGAGAATAGAAAAATATTCTAAAATGTTCGAAATGACAGATAACCTAAATGATGAAATATCATCATTCTCACATGGAATGAAACAAAAAGTTGCGTTAATATCAGCGCTTGCACATAATCCAAAGATACTAATAATGGATGAACCTTTTGTAGGATTAGATCCAAAAGCAGTATTTGACATGAAAGAAATTATGAAGCAAATGTGCAAAGAAGGTAAAACAATATTTTTCTCAACACATATATTAGAAGTGGCAGAAAAATTATGTAGTAGGTTTGCAATTATAAAGCAAGGCAAAATAGTAAAAGTAGGAAAGATGAGTGAAATTAAAGGAGACGAATCTTTAGAGCAAGTGTTCTTAGAGCTAGATGAAAAAGATTCTAGAAAGGAATAGGCTATGAAGAAATTAATCTATTTATTAAAAGCAGCCATGTCGCAAGATATGGATATGTTTAAATATAAGACAAAAGCCAGCGACTCAAGAACAAAACAAATAATATTTCCAATCATGCTTTCACTAATAGTAATGTTTGCAGTAGGAGTCTATGCTGAGATGTTTGCATTAGAATTTTCAAAAGTGAACCTAACGTACATAATGCTAACATTATTTATAATATTCACGACAATACTTACATTAGTAGAAGGAATATATAAATCACAAGGAATATTGTTTGATGCGAAAGACAATGACCTGCTATTTTCATTACCAATAGAAAAATCAAAGATACTGTTTGTAAGAATATTTAAACTACTATCATTTCAATTCTTATATAACGCATTATTTATGATACCTGCATATGTTGTGTACATATATTATGAACATCCAGGAATAAGTTTTTATCTAATATCAATATTAATGACATTTTTACTACCGATAATTCCAACAGTAATAAGTTCAATAATTGGATATGTAGTAAAAGCAGTATCTGTAAAATTTAAAGCTAAAAAAATAGTACAAACAGTGTTTACAATGATAATATTCTTTGGAATATTTTATATCTCACTAAACACACAAGCAATTTTAGAAAATGTTATAAACAATGCAGAAAGCATAAATGCAGTCATTAAAAAGGTGTATTACCCAGCAGGTGCATACATAGACTTGATACAAAACTTTAATTTAACAACATTATTGATTCTAATAGTGGTAAATATAGTGCCATTAGTGATTTTTATTATGATTGCAAGTAGATTTTATTTTGGAATAATATCTAAATCATCAGAAAAAGGAAAAAATAAAAAGCTAAAAAACATAGAAAGCAAAGTAAAAGTAAAAAGCAAATTATCAGCATTGGTATCAAAAGAATTAAAAAGATATTTTTCCTCAACAGTGTACATTTTTAATACGTCAGTTGGTTTAATTTTATTATTGATAGTAACAATAGCGATGAGCGTGAACATAAATGGAGTGATAAATACGATAACAGAAGGAGAGGGAAAGGGAATTGATATAAACACGATTATTTCGCTGATGCCAAAAATATTCTTCTGCCTAGTTACATATACAGCCTGTATGACATCAATAACATCATCTTCAATATCCCTAGAAGGAAAAAGCTTCAACATAACAAAAAGCTTACCAACATCTGTTGACACAATACTATTATCTAAAATCTTAATGAGCTGTATAATCACGATGCCAGTTATATTAATAAGTGATTTAATATTTTTTATAGCATTCAAAGTTGGAATAATAGATATACTATTTATTTTGGCAATATCAATATTAATGCCAATACTTATAGCAATAATCGGATTATTTACAAATCTAAAATATCCAAAAATGAATGCTTCATCAGACACAGAAGTTGTAAAACAAAGCATGAGCACAACAATAGCAGTGTTTAGTGGAATGATATTGGGACTTGTGTTTGCTGTATTAATGGTAGCAGGGGCTCAAACACCAAATACAAACTTATTTGTACTTATAGAATTAGTAGTTTTAGCAGTAGTTGTAATTGCACTATGGAGAAAGCTAAAAAAATACGGTAATAAAAGATTTAAAGAAATAAACGTATAGAATCTAGAAATTCTTTGGATTCTATTTTTAATGCCCAAAAAGTTGAAAAATATGGCAATTTGTGAGATAATATAAAAGAAGCCTTTAATGAAAAAGACTGATTTAGAAAGGAAAAAAATGACAGTAGACGAAATTAATAAAAAAATTCAAGAAAGAGGAGTTAGTGTAGAAGAAGCACCAAACTTAATAAAAAGGGCAAAGCAACTAAAAATGCCATCAGAAGTAATAACACAAATAATAACAGTAACGGGAAATAGAGAATTTATGCGCAAATGTGCAGAAGACCCAGATACGCCTATTTTGAGTGTTGACAGAGTAAAAATAATAAAATTAGTAAGAAATGAAGAATTTACTCTAAACATGTTATTTGGCAGACGTGGAACTTTTATGACCAGAGAAAAAGCTGAACTAATAAAATCTTTAGATTCTCCAGAAGAAATAATTACGTGTCTAATAGCAAAAGAATTGCAACTTGATTCTCATATAAAGGCAAATATTGTAATCGAAAAGCAAGATGTAGAATTAGTAAAACAATGTTTAAAAACCCCTCAAATAATGTATTCAGAAGACATAAAAAGAGTTTTGCAAAGTCTAAAAGACAAAAACGTTTTAAGAGAATTCTTAGATGAAGTTGCAATGAGCAGTCACAAAGTAGCAATAATAGAAACAATAGGTGATAAAGAGTTTGCAAAAAGATGTGTAAAAGACAAAGGCCTTGTTGCATATCAACAAAAAGACCTTATTGCATACATAAATGACCCAGAATTCACAATACAGTGCTTAAGAGATAGAGAGATAAAACTAAACCAACAAGATAAAGTTGAGCTTATACAAACAATAGAAGAACCATATATTATAAAAGAATGCTTAAAAGACGAGAGGCTAGACCTATCTCCAGCAAGTAAAGTAAAACTAATAAAAGCAACAAGGGATGAAAAAACAATAAAAGAATATATGGAAAACCCAGAACTAGGACTGAAAAAACAAGAAAGATTAGTTTTAGCACTTGAATATGGAAATGATGACTTAGTACAACAACTAATAGCAGAAAATAAGCAAGAAGAAAGAAGAATAAAAATTCCTGAAGGAATGACTGTTGGAGTTGAAATCGAAGCAGCAAACTTAGAGGTAAATCCAAACCTATTTAAAAGATGGAAGGCAAAAGAAGAAGAAAGTGTAGAAAATGGAGCAGAATACACTTCTCCAATATTAACAGGAAGTAAGAATGATAGCCATCAAATATATTTTGTATGTAATGTGTTAAGAACTATGGGTGCACAAATAAACGAGAAGTGTGGTGGACATATTCACATAGGAGATAAATTTTTAACAACAGTACAATCATATAGAAATTTGTTAGAACTTTGGTGTAACACAGAAGAAATATTATTTGCAATTAGCAATAAAGCTGGAGAAATAACAAGAATGGGGGCAGTCGAAAAACATGCTGTACCACTTTCAGGGAAAGTAGAAAGTGCGTTGAAGAAACAACAAATATATGTAGATGACAGAACTAGAGAATGGGATTTACTAATGGAAATAATAGACATACAAAAAGATAGATATTCTAGTATCAATTTTAAGAACTATAATCACAGAATAAAAGAAACAACAGAATTCAGATTAGCAAATGGAACATTAGATCCAGATGTATGGATAGAAAATATAAACCTATTTGCAGGAATAATGGCCGCGGCAGAAAAATTAAGAAGGATAAAAGAAAAAACAATAAGAACACCAGAAGAAATAGCTTATGCTCAACAATTTCAAACAATAAAAAATCCGACAGCAACACAGGAAGAAAAATTAGAAGGATTACTAGAACTTGCAATACCAGAAGAAGATAGAGAAATATACAGAGAAAGATATTACACAAATATGGCAATGCTTGAAGACAATGGAATAATATTGTCAGAAATAAGAGCGAAAACGGCTAAACATTCAATAGACATTGGAAAAATAGAACAATCTCTATATACTGGAGAAAATGCTGTACCAGCAAGAAGAATTGTTGAGGCAGAAAATAGATTAGAACGAGATACCGTAAGAGAAATACCAGAAAAAGAACTAGAAATATAGTTATTAGAAAAGAGGAAAAAATGGAAGATAATTATCCAAAAGCATATAAGGAATTATATGAAATATTAAAAAATATTCCGTCAGAAGATTTATCAAAAATACCAAAAGAAGTCATGCACACAATAATAGACAAAAAAGATGATGATTATGAATTTGACTTTACTGGCAATATAGATAATTCAAATCTATTAGAAGAAACACGAGCCCTTTTAGCAGTAATATACAAAAAATACTGGACAACACCAGAAGAAAGAAGAAGAATAGAAGCTAAAATAAAAAACGACTTGAAATAAAAAATAAATCCATAAGGAGAACATGAAGGTTCTCCTCACTTTTTTTATGTAAAAAACATAGTATATAACATAATCAATAAAAATAAAACTTTAGAGAGGAAGGATATATATGAGTTATTACATAATAGAAGGTGGAAAAAAGCTTGAAGGTGAAGTAAAAATATCAGGTTCTAAAAACGCATCATTACCAATAATTGCAGCAACAATACTAAATGGCAAAAAAAACAAAATCTACAATGTACCAAACATCCATGATATGCAAATAACATTAAAAATATTGAAATATATAGGTTGCAAAGTAAGCAAGAATAATGATAAAATAGAGATAGATTCTAGATACATAAACAAAAAAGAAATACCGGAACACTTAATGAGAGAAATGAGATCAACAGTAATACTCGCAGGAGCAATACTTAGCAGGTTTAAAGAAGTAACATTCTCATATCCGGGTGGATGCGATATTGGAGCCAGACCGATAGATTTACATTTAAAAGCATTTAAAAAATTAGGAATAAATATTGACGAAGAATATGGATTTATTAAGTGCAGTTGTGATAAAATAGTAGGTGCAAATATAGACTTAGATTTTCCAAGCGTAGGAGCAACAGAAAATATTATTCTGGCATCTGTGTTAGCAGAAGGAAAAACAGTAATCACAAATGCAGCAAGAGAACCAGAAATAGTAGACTTGGTAAAAATGCTAAATAAAATGGGAGCAAAAATTACAGGAGAAGGCACAAATGCAATAGAAATAGAAGGAGTTAAGAAACTTCAAGAAGTACAATATAGAGTAATGCCTGACAGGATAGAAGCGGGAACATTTTTGTGTGCTGGAGCAATTACAGGAGGAAGAGTAACAATAAAAAATGCAATGCTAGAACAGCTAGTACCAATAATATCAAAGCTAGAAGAAGCTGGATGCAAAATAACAGTAGACAAAGATAAAGTCGAACTAAAGGCACCGCAAAGATTAAAGGCAGTAGAAATAAAGACAATGCCGTACCCGGGATTCCCGACAGATATGCAGTCGATATTTGGAAGCGTATTATCAGTGGCAAAGGGAACATCAGTAATAACAGAAAACATATTTGAAAATAGATTTAAATATCTATCAGAATTGCAAAGAATGGGAGCAAAAAACAAACAAGAAGGAAATGTTGCAATAATAACAGGTGTAAGAAAAATGTCTGCTGCAAGTGTAAAATGTACAGATTTGAGAGGCGGAGTTGCAACAGTTTTAGCAGGATTGCAAGCAAAAGGAAGGACAAAAGTTACAAATATAGAATATATATTAAGAGGGTATGAAAACTTAGACAAAAAACTTAATAAATTAGGAGCAAATATACAAATAGAAGAAGGTGATTAAATGAAGAAGAAACCAAAGAAAACTACTAAAAATTTGTATGACTTTGATTATGAATCAAAAAAAGAAAAAAAGATAAAAAAGAAGAAAGCAGATAAAAAATCTGCTTCAAAAGCTGAGCAAAGTGGACAAGCTGAGAAAAAGAAAAAATATGAAGATGAAATAATCATAGGTGTAACAAGGCTTCCGGACAGAAAAGAGATACACAACAAAAAAGAAAAGAAAGCAAAAACAACAATAATACCAAAGAAAACAATACCTAAAAACAAAAAAACAAAAGAAATAAAAAATACAAAACCAAACAACGCAAAGCCAAAGAGCAAGAAAATAAAAATGTTGATAATATCAATATTAGTATTAATAGCGATTATAGCAGCAATGTTATCTCCACTATTTAATATAAAAAACATTCAAGTAGTAGGAAATACAATATTATCATCAGAAGAAATAATAAGTCTTTCTGGAATTAAAACAGAAGAAAATATGTTCAAAGTTATGAAATTAAAAACAATAGACAGAATAAAAGAAAATGCTTACATAAATGAAGTTGCAATACACAAAAAACTACCAAACACAATAGAAATTCAAGTTAAAGAAAGAAAGCCAAGTTTTATGCTAGAATATGGCAATGGATATGTTTATTTAAGCAACCAAGGATATATGCTAGAAATATCAAGCATAAAAAAAGATATTCCAACAATTTTAGGAACAACAACATCAAAAGAGAATTATAAACCTGGAAATAGGCTAAATAAAGACGACTTGGAAAAACTGGGAACAGTCATAAAAATAATGGCAGTTGCCAAAACACATAACATAGAAAATTTGATAACAACAATAGATATTAGCAATTCAGACAATTATACATTAAGACTAGAACAAGAGAAAAAGACTGTATATTTAGGAGATTGCAGTTATTTAGAAACAAGAATGTCGTCACTAATGAGTATATTAGAAAATGAAAAAGACATAGAAGGAGAAATATTCATAAATATGAATATAAACACACATAAGCTTTATTTTAGAGAAAGTGTTTAAAAAGGAGTGAGAAAATTGAACAAAAAGCAAATAGCAATAACATTAGGAATAATGTGTTTAATACTAACAATGACAATCGTAATTCAAATAAAAGCAGCTAATAATGCAAATAAATTAGTTTCGCCATCTTTCTCAAATAACGATTTGAGAAACCAAGTACTAAAATGGAAAGAAAGATATGATAGCACGTATGCAACGCTACAATCAGCAGAGAAAAAACTGGAAAGTGTAAGACAAACCGCAAGTGAAAATACTGATGGTTCAGCTGAAAAGGAAGAACAATTAAAGAAAAACAACATACTTTTAGGATTAACAGACGTAACAGGAGAAGGAATTATAGTAACAATAAAAGACAACAACAATGTTTCAACAGATAGCACGATAATAGATCCTAGCTATTACTTAGTTCATTATGGTTATCTTCTAAAAATAGTAAATGAATTAAAAAATGCGGGAGCAGAAGCGATATCAATAAATGACCAAAGATTAGTGTCAACTTCTTCAATTACATGTGATGGAAATGTAATAAGTGTAAACGGAGAGAAAATAAGCTCACCATTTATAATAAAGGCAATAGGAAATGCTTCATTCATAAATTCGGCGCTTTCAAGACCAGGAGGAACGGTCGAATACTATAATAGCTATACACCAACATCAATCAAACAATCAAATAATGTAACAATAAAAAAATATACTGGAGTAATAAATTCAAAATATATTCAATATGCAGAATAAGAGGTGATAAAACTTGAAAATGAAATTTGATAAAGGAACAATAACAATGTCGATCAGCATACTAATAATGTGTATTTTGCTAGTAGCTGTAATGTTCATACAGTTCAAAACAGTTGAGCAAGTAAACGAAACAGACATTGAAAATATGAGGGAAGCGGAATTAAGAGAGCAAATATCAACATGGAAAAGTAAATATGAAGAGGTCAATGAAAAACTTACAGAGACCAACTCTAAAATTGAAGAATACAATGCAAAAATAGAATCAAATGATGAGGCTTCTGAGCTATTGGATGAAGAATTGAAAAAATCGAACCTATTACTAGGAACAACAAATGTAGTAGGAGAAGGTGTTGTTGTAACACTTACAGACAACCAAGAAAGACAAATACAAGCGGATGATTTAGTAGAGTTAATTAATGAACTAAGATTTGCAGGGGCAGAAGCAATATCAATAAATGGTGTAAGAATTTTAAGTATGACAGACATTGTTGATATAGATTCATATATATTAATAAAACCAAGACAAAGATTGATTTCGCCTTATGTTGTAAAAGCAATAGGAAATCAAACATACTTAACAAGTACGTTATGTATGAAAAATAGTGGATTTATAGATAGTTACAAGAACAGTGGAAAAACTGTAACACTAGAAAAGCAAAGAAACATAAAAATACCAAAATATTCGGAAAACATAGATATAAAATATATGAAGGAGGTTGCAGGAGAATGATATTAATAGCAATAATATTAGGATGCGTAATAGGAGCATTAATAGGACTATTTGCACCAATGGTGTCATATACATATTCAGGTTACTTGGCAATAGCAATAATAGCAGCATTGGACTCAGTATTTGGAGGAATATTAGCAACATTAAAAAAGAACTTTAACCTAACAATATTCATAACAGGATTCTTTGGAAATGCTATACTTGCAATACTACTTACAATATTAGGACAAAAGTTAAATGTGGACATATATCTTGCAGCAATAGTAGTATTTGTGGGAAGAATATTTACCAACCTAGCTATCATACGTAGATACTATGTTGATAAATTTATGAAAAAAATGGAAGACAAAAAAGGAAAAAATAAAGCAGATGAGAATGCAGAAAAAGTGACACAATAATACATAAAAAATAATAAAAAAACAAATTACAATAGTTTTGGAAATTTTGTTACAAAAATATTACAAAATTATGACAAAACTATTGACTTTTTTTGCAAAATATAATATTCTTATCTAAAATAAAAAGCAATAAAAAATGGAGGAGTTAGTTTTGGCAATCGGTGATATAATTGTGGGTATAGACATTGGATCCTCGAAGGTTAGCTTAGTTGTAGGAGAAGTCAACAATTTTAACCAAATAGAACTTGTCTATACGGTTGAACATAAGTGTAAAGGTATTAAAAAAACAAAGATAATAGATGAAGATGAAATAGCCAATGCTATCATAAAATCGATACAAGATGCAGAAAAAGAAGCTGAAATCAAAATCAACTCTGCTTACTTAACAATATCAGGAAAATATGTAACAATAGTACAAAATAGTATTACAAAAAATATAAAAGATAAATTTTCAGGAGTATCTGCAAAAGATGTATCTTCTGCATTACTTCAAGTAAGAGATATCGATGTACCAGAAGGACAAAGTATAATCGATATAGTAACTGATAAATTTATATTGGATGATGGAAGAATAGTTGAAGATCCAGTAGGAAACTTAGTGTCAGCATTCACAATAAATGCACAAGTCATATTAGGGGACAAGGACTATATCAAACAATTATCTAATATATGTAAAAAAGCAGATATAGACATAGACGGAATAATACCAGTAACACTAGCAGAAAGAAACTTAATATTAGACAATAACGAATTAAATGATAATGTAATGATAATAGATATAGGGGCCGGAAATACAGAAATAGGAGTGTTTGAGGGAACAGCCTTCAAATACACAAATACAATACCACTAGGAGGAGATAATATAACAAAAGACATCCAAATGGTATTAAATATTTCTGATACGGAGGCCGAAAAACTAAAAAGACAATATGGATTAGCAATGAAATCATACATAGACAATGATAATGAAATCGTTTTGAATTCAGTAGAAGACTCGAAAAATAAAGTTATTAAAAGTTCGGAGCTGATAGAAATAATAGAAGCAAGAATCGAAGAAATATTTACACTAATAAACAGAGACATAACAAACCAAGGAATAAAACCTAGAATAAATAATGTAATATTAACAGGTCAAGGAATTACCAATATAAGCAAAAGTGATGTGGCAGGAAAAGTAATTCTAAACATACCAGTGAAATTTGCAACAGGAAGATTAATCAGTACTGTAAGACCTGAATATAGAACAGCATATTCATTAGTAAGATATATAGCTGCAAGACCATTTGCAAAAAGCGTATCAAGTAGCATAGACTCAAATTCTAATGAAAACTTCTTCACAAAAGTAATAGATAGAATAAAAGAATTTTTCTATTCATAAAACATAAGAAATAAAAAATCAAACAATAAAAAATAGGGAGGAATAAACTTTATGATGATGGATAGCGTAGATGAAAACACAATGTTAGACGGAACAGCAACAATAAAAGTAATAGGAGTTGGAGGAGCTGGAACAAATGCAGTAAACAGAATGGTTGATTCTGGAATCAAAGGAGTAGAATTTATAGCTGTAAATACAGATAGACAAGCATTACTTCTATCAAAAGCTGCATCAAAAATTCAAATAGGAGAAAAAATAACAAGAGGATTAGGAGCTGGAGCAAATCCTGACATTGGAGCTCAAGCAGCTGAAGAAAGCAAAGCTGAAATAACAGAAGCTTTAAGAGGAGCAGACATGGTATTCGTAACTGCCGGAATGGGTGGTGGAACAGGTACAGGAGCTGCACCAATAGTTGCATCTTGCGCAAAAGAAATGGGAATACTAACAATAGGTGTTGTTACAAAACCATTTACATTTGAAGGAAAGAAAAGACTAACACAAGCTGATAGAGGAATCGAAAGCCTAAAAGGAAAAGTAGACACACTAGTTGTTATACCAAACGACAAACTACTACAAATAATAGACAGAAAAACATCAATAGTAGAAGCTTTTAAAATGGCTGATGATGTATTAAGACAAGGTGTGCAAGGTATATCAGACTTAATTGCAATACCAGGACTTGTAAACCTAGACTTTGCAGATGTAAAAACAATAATGCTTAACACAGGAATGGCTCACATGGGAATTGGTAGAGCATCTGGAGAAAACAGAGCAGAAGACGCAGCAAAACAAGCTATCCAAAGTCCACTACTAGAAACTTCAATAGAAGGAGCTAGAGGAGTAATAATAAACATTACAGGTGGAAGCAATCTAGGACTACATGAAGTAAACACAGCAGCAGAATTAGTACAAAGAAGTGTAGATCCAGAAGCTAACATTATATTTGGTGCTGTAATTGATGAAAGCTTAGATGAGGATATAGTAATCACAGTTATAGCAACAGGATTCGAAAAAGAAGATGACAAAGTTCCAAGCCTAAGTGATATAACAAGCAAATCTTGGTCACCAAAGCCAATAACTAGTTCATCAGTAGAATCAACAAATTCAAATGGAGATTTAGACATTCCAACCTTTTTAAGAAAAAATAAAGGAAAATAATGGAAAAATATAAATAAAAAAGAAGAAATAATCGCAATAATGTAGATTATTTCTTTTTTTCGCGTTCATAATACGACAGCATTTTAAAAAAATACAAAGTATAATAATAAGTGCAAATTAATTAAGAAAAGGATGAAATAAATTGACCATATACTTAGATATAATCTTATGCGAAAATTTATTGATGAACTACATTATACTATTTGCAACATACGTAATAATAAAACCAAAAACTAAACATCAACAAATAAGAATGATTCTATCAAGTTTGTTGGGCAGTATATATGCCATAATTGTATACTTAAACATATTATCAATTTATACAAACTTACTAGCAAAAATTACTTTATCGGTAGTCATGGTCTACATAGCCTTTGCTCCACCTAATGTAAAACAACTTCTAAAACAAATATTGATATTTTATTTAGTATCATTCATATTTGGGGGATGCACATTTGCTTTAATATATTTTCTAAAGCCAGAAAATGTAGAAATGAAGAATGGAGTATTTGTTGGAATGTATCCAATCAGAGTTGGGTTGATAGCCGGAGTTATAGCTTTTATCATAACACAAATAGCCTTTAAAATTAATAAAAGCAAATTAAACAACAAAAACACTTTTATAGAAATTGAATTGTACAACAAAAATAAAATGACAAAGGCAAGAGCTTTATTAGATTCGGGAAACATGCTAAAAGAACCAATAAGCCAGAAACCTGTAATTGTGGTGGAAAAGACAACGTTAAGCAAGATAATACCGGAAGAAGTTCTGGATTATATAGAAAAAATAGTGGGAGGTGATGACCAGGAAAAAAATGAAATGCAAGAATATTTATCTAAAATAAGAATGGTGCCATTTATGTCTTTAGGAAAAGAGAATGGAATGTTAATAGGAATAAGATTGGATAAAATAAAAATTAATACAGAAGATATAAGATTAGAAAAAGAAAATATAATTGCGGGAATATATGAAAAGAAACTCACAAAAGACAATAAATATAATGCACTAATAGGACTTAATTTATTGGAAGGAGAACAGGAAAATGAATCTATTACAAATATTAAAAAATAGTGCGAGCATAATATATGCTAAATATTTAAAGAATAACGAAATTGAAAACATGCCTATATTTTATATAGGAGGAAGTCAAACATTACCTCCACCTCTAAATGCGGAAGAAGAAGCAAAAGCTTTAAAAAAATTGGCAGAAGGAGATAAGGAAACACGACAACTGCTGGTAGAAAGAAATTTAAGACTAGTTGTATACATAGCTAAAAAGTTTGAGAACACAGGAACAGGTATAGAGGACTTGATATCAATAGGAACAATTGGACTAATGAAAGCAATTAATACATATGATACAAGCAAAAACATCAAACTTGCCACATATGCGTCTCGATGCATAGAAAATGAAATTCTTATGTATTTAAGAAGAAGCAATAAAATAAGAGGAGAAATCTCGATAGATGAACCGTTAAACCAAGATGGAGATGGAAATGAACTATTATTATCTGATATATTAGGTACTGACAATGATAGTGTGTCAAGAGGGCTGGAAGACGAGGTAGACAAAAAACTGTTAAAATCTGCAATAGAAAAACTGAATACAAGAGAAAAAAACATAATGGAATTAAGATTTGGATTTATTACTGGAAATGAAAAAACACAAAAAGAAGTGGCGGACATGATGGGAATATCGCAAAGTTATATATCAAGATTAGAAAAGAAAATAATAAGCAAAATGAAAAAAGAAATAATGAGCAAAACAGGATAAAACAGTATAGAACCTCTATTTTTGGGAATAATGTAATTAGCATTAAATTCCAAAGGAGGTTTTATTTTGGTAAACAAGGTAGAAATATGTGGTGTAAATACCGCAAAATTGCCTGTGCTATCAAATGAAGAAAAAACTGAACTTTTAAAAAGAATAAAAAATGGAGATCAAAAAGCAAGAGAAGAATTTGTCAATGGCAATTTAAAATTAGTATTAAGCGTTATAAAAAGATTTTATGGAAGAGGAGAAAACCTAGACGATTTATTTCAAATTGGGTGCATAGGATTAATTAAAGCAATGGACAATTTCGACTTAAGCCAAAATGTACAATTTTCAACATATGCAGTACCGATGATAATAGGAGAAATAAGAAGATATTTAAGAGATAACAATATGGTTAGAGTAAGTAGGTCGGTGAGAGACTTGGCATACAAAGTTCTTGCTATACGAGAAAGAATCCAAAAAGAAGAACAAAGAGAAGCAAACACGGAAGAAATAGCAAGAGAACTTGGAGTTGAAAAAGAAGAAATTGCTTTTTGCTTGGATGCAATTCAAGATCCAATATCTTTACAAGAACCAGTATATGGAGACGACACAGAAAAGATTTTTGTGATGGACCAGATAAAAGACAAAAAGAATAGTGATGAGATGTGGGCGGAAAACATTACTATAAAAGAAGCAATGAAAAAGTTGAGAGATAAAGAAAAGATGATTATAAGCAAGAGATTTTTTGAAGGTAGAACTCAGATGGAAGTCGCGGAAGAAATAGGAATCTCACAAGCCCAGGTATCAAGACTTGAAAAAAGTGCGATAGATAGAATAAAGAGAATATATAAATAGTGACTAGTGATAGTCATTATTTTTTTATTAGTTACATATATTATATAGAAGAAAACAAAAAGGGAAGGTGCGCAAATGGACGGAAAGGGACTAGATTTTAAACATAAAGAAGTTATTAATATAAATAATGGAAAAAGAATGGGATACGTCCAAGATGTATGTGCAGATTTACAAACGGGCTCGATTACGTCAATAATTGTTCCAGGAGAAAATAAATTTGCAAGCATGTTTTCAAACAAAAATGATATAATAATACCTTGGGAAAAAATTCATTGTATAGGGGAAGATACAATATTGGTGGATGTATAAAAAGGCATAAATTTTGAGTTTAAAAAAATATGAAAATTTTTTCAAAATTTCGACAAAAAAGTATTGACTTTAAATAATTCTTATGGTATTATATAAAAGTACCGAGAAACAACTGAAAATCATATATATTTTTAATATATAAAATTAGTAAAGAAAAAGCAATTTAAATCAAAAAAACAGCGATTACTAGTTTTTTATTTTGCACCTAAAACAAGGTGAAAAATATTTAAAAATTTTTAAAAAATGTATTGACAATCAGAAGTTAAAGAGGTATAATAAAAAACGTTACATGTAAACAAAAAACATGTTAACGAAGAGCACATTGAAAAGTAAACAATAACCTTTGAAAAAAGACCAATAGCGGTAGTTATTTGTACTACCATAAAAAACAAA